>SAMEA104315420__coassemble_273_pt1 | contig 40729 bp, 38 predicted proteins | sample SAMEA104315420__metabat2_low_PE_006 | metagenome-assembled genome bin SAMEA104315420 (sample SAMEA104315420) | gut metagenome | biome: Monkey gut; feature: monkey-associated habitat; material: faeces | place: China | collected 2013 | reverse complement strand
GCCCAGCTCCCCTTACACAGGGGAGCCTTGAGTCGGTGCAATGACAGACTTTTTCGACAGACTGAACCGCCCCCGATCGGAGGCGGTTTTGTGTTTTATTTTATCTTCAATTCGGCAGCTGTTCGAGCGAGCGGAACTCGTAGCCCTGCTTGCGCGCCCAGTCGATGATATCGCCGAGGGCGGCGGCATTGTCGGGCGAGACGGAGTGGAGCAGTATAACCGCGCCCGGATGCAGGCGCGAAGTCACGGTGTCGAACGCATACTGCTTGCCTTTAGTGTCGTTGACATCCCAGTCGGCGTAGGCGACCGACCAGAACACGGATTTATATCCGAGCGAGGATACGAGGTCGAGCGCCGAGGCGGAATATGACCCCATCGGGAAGCGGAAATACGGCGAGGAATAGCCGAACTTTTCGCGCAGGTAGTTGTCGCAGGTCTCGATTTCCGTCGCCATCTTCTCTCGGCTTATCTTTGAAAAATCGGGGTGGGTCGTCGAATGATTGCCGACGATGTGACCCTCGTTTATCATTCTTGCGATAAGCCCGGGTTCTGCCTTAATATTCGAGAGCGTGCAGAAAAATGCGGCGGGTACGTTCTTCTGCTTGAGAATGTCGAGCACGGTCGTTGTATATCCGTTCTCCCAGCCGCAGTCAAAGGTGAGATAGAGGACTTTTTCTTTCGTCTTCATGTCTATCGAGACGGCGTTGAAGCCCTTCTCGTCAAAATATTTCTGCGCGTTTGTCGAGTTCTGATGCGGAACGCCGTTTTTGGACACGCCGTAGCTGTATCCGACCGTCGCGGTCGAAAGCCCGCGCGTGTTCTGCGGGTCGGTGGCGGTCAGCTTTATCTTCGGCAGCGGAGAGAGTCCCGTATACGTTCCGGTGTTCGGGTCGAGCTTGCCTTTCTCTGTTTTGCGCTGAGCCAAAGTTGTGTTCTCGGGTGCTTTTGTCGTCTGCGGAGCTGCTTTTGTGGTCTGCGGCGGCGCAGTCGTTGTCTCGTCGCGCTTCTGGCCCGTCACGGGCGCGTTGCCGTGGGTGGCGTCCGTGCTGTCGTCAACAACTTTCGTTTTGCACGCGCACAGCGAGATAATGAGCATCAGCGCGAGCGCAAGGCTTAAAAATCTTCGTCTCTTCATTTAACACAGTCCTTTCACAGATATTCGTGATTATTGTGTGCCGAAAAAGGCGATTTTAATATCGGGTGCGAAAACATTTTGATTTTGAATTATACCATTTTATATTATACCACAATAACCAATAAAATCAATTGAGAAGCCGCAAAATTCGACTCTTTGAGCCCTTCGGCTCATTGACACCGCGCGGGCGATAATATATAATTAAGTGTATTTGATTTTTCGGAGGTGCGTTTTAAGTATGGTCAGAGCAATTGTGGGTGCCAACTGGGGCGACGAGGGCAAAGGTAAGATTACCGATATGTTTGCCTCCCAGGCGGATATGGTCATTCGTTTTCAGGGCGGCGCCAATGCAGGACATACGATAATCAACAACTACGGCAAGTTCGCGCTCCATCTTCTGCCGTCAGGCGTGTGCCAGCCCGGCACGGTCAACATCATCGGCAACGGCGTGGCTCTCGATATCGAGAAGCTCGTCAAGGAGATCGAGCATGTCACTTCGGCAGGCGTGCCGCAGCCCAATATCCTCGTTTCCGAGCGCGCGCAGATCATGATGCCCTATCATGTTATGCTCGACACCTATGAGGAGGAGCGCCTCAAGGATAAAAAATTCGGCTCGACAAAGAGCGGTATCGCTCCGTTCTATTCGGACAAGTATGCGAAGATCGGCTTCCAGGTCTGCGAGCTGTTCGATGAGGAATATCTCAGAGAGAAGCTCGAAAGAGTCTGCGAAGTGAAGAATCTGCTGCTCGAGCATGTCTATCACAAGCCGGCTCTCGATGTGGACGAGCTGTTCGACCACATGATGAAGCTTCGCGAGATGGTCAGACCCTATGTCGCGGACACCGGCAAGATAATTCGCCAGGCTGTCAAGGACGGCAAGAACATTCTTCTTGAGGGTCAGCTCGGCTCGCTCAAGGATCCAGATTTCGGCATCTATCCCATGGTTACATCGTCGTCGACCCTCGCGGGCTTCGGTGCCGTCGGCGCAGGCATCGCGCCATATGAGATAAAGGAGATAGTCACCGTCACCAAGGCCTATTCGAGCGCCGTCGGAGCGGGCGAATTCGTCAGCGAGATATTCGGCGAAGAGGCGGACAAGATGAGAAACCACGGCGGCGACGCCGGCGAATACGGCGCAACGACCGGCAGACCGCGCCGCATGGGCTGGTTTGACTGCGTCGCGACCCGCTACGGCTGCGAGGCTCAGGGCGCAACTCAGGTCGCACTCACCGCGCTCGACTGCCTGTCGTATCTCGACGAGATAAAGCTTTGCGTCGGCTATGAGATAGACGGCGAAGTCACAAAGGATTTCCCTGTCACCTCGCGCCTTAAAAAGGCAAAGCCCGTCTATGTCACCATGCCCGGCTTCAAGTGCGACATCCGCGGCATAAGAGAGTTTGACAAGCTTCCCAAGGAGGCTCAGGACTATGTCCTCTTCATCGAGAAGGAAATCGGCGTGCCGATAAAGCTCGTTTCCAACGGACCGAGAAGAGAAGAGATTATAGTCAGATAAAAAAGGGTGGATATCATGCAGGACAATCATGAGAAAGTTCTCGTGCTGGACTTCGGCGGCCAGTACAATCAGCTCATCGCGCGCCGCGTCAGAGAGCACAATGTCTACGCCGAGATAAAACCGTACAGCCGCATAACCGTCGACGAGATAAAGGCGGCGGGCTATGTCGGAATAATATTCACGGGCGGCCCCAACAGCGTCTATGACGAGAGCTCGCCCCACTATTCGCCCGAGATACTCGACGCGGGCATCCCCGTGCTCGGCATCTGCTACGGCGCTCAGCTTATCGCATATATGGCGGGCGGCGTTGTCAAAACGAGCGGCTCGAAGAGCGAATATGGCAAGATAGATATGACCCGCAGCAAGGACAGCCGACTGCTCAAAAATATCCCCGAGGATACGAGCGTCTGCTGGATGAGCCACACGGACTATATCAGCAACCCGCCCAAGGGCTACAAAGTGACTGCCGTCACGCGCGACTGCCCCTGCGCGGCGATGGAGAACGACGAGAAGAAAATCTACGCCGTTCAGTTCCATCCCGAGGTCATGCATACGCAGTACGGCGAGGAGATATTCAAAACATTCCTCTTTGATGTCTGTGGATGTAAGGGCGACTGGGTCATGTCAAGTTTCGTCGAAGAGCAGGTAAAGCACCTGCGCGAGAAGATAGGCGACAAGACCGTGCTTTGCGCCATGTCCGGCGGAGTCGACAGCTCCGTTGCAGCCGTGCTCCTGCACAGAGCGGTCGGCAAGCAGCTGACCTGCGTTTTCGTTGACCACGGACTGCTCAGAAAGAACGAGGGCGACGAGGTCGAGCACATCTTCCGCGAGCGCTTTGACATGAAGCTCGTCAGAGTCAACGCCCAGGAGCGTTTCCTCACCAAGCTCGCAGGTGTGACCGAGCCGGAGAAGAAGAGAAAAATTATCGGCGAGGAGTTTATCCGCGTCTTTGAAGACGAGAGCAAGAGGCTCGGCAGGATGAATTTCTTCGTTCAGGGCACAATATATCCCGATGTTATCGAGAGCGGCGTGGGCGACGCGGCGGTCATCAAGAGCCACCACAATGTCGGCGGACTGCCCGACCACATCGATTTCGATGAGCTCATCGAGCCCCTGCGCGACCTGTTTAAAGACGAGGTCCGCAAGGTCGGACTCGAGCTCGGCATCCCCGAGGATCTTGTCTGGCGTCAGCCGTTCCCGGGCCCCGGACTTGCCGTGCGTATCCTCGGCGACATCACCGAGGAGAAGCTCAATATTCTCAAGGATGCGGACGCTATCTTCCGCGAGGAAGTCAAAATCGCCGGCATCGACCGCGACATCAACCAGTATTTCGCGGTGCTTACCAATGTCCACAGCGTCGGCGTTATGGGCGACGCGAGAACCTACGACAGCCTTATCGCGCTGCGCGCAGTGACCACAGACGACTTCATGACCGCAGACTGGGCGCGTATCCCGTTTGATGTGCTCGCAAAGGTCTCGAACCGCATCACCAACGAGGTCAAGGGAGTCAACCGCGTAGTCTACGATGTCACTACAAAGCCCCCGGCAACGGTGGAGTGGGAATGAGAAAAAAGTGAATATGATGGGCTGAAAAGCCTTGAAAACACTCACTTTTTGAAAATCTCATTTCCCGTTTGATAGCAAAATGATAGCAGATACCAAAGCCATTTTGTTTGTTCTTATTTTGGCGAGCGAATGGTTTGCAGGTTTGCTGTCGCATCCAATCCTATATTGAGAGCGAAAAAGGCTCTGCTGACTTTCTGTAAAAGAAGGTCGGCAGAGCCTTTTGTTATTCTTCGGTGTGTTCTTTGAGGTCGGCAAGAAGCAGGTCACTCAGCTCCTGCGACGGCGTGATCTTGTGCCACTGACCGGAGGTGTCAAGTTCAGGGTAGCGATAGCGCCAGCGGTCATATTCTTCTTTGGTGATCTCCCCCGCTTTCAGCTTGGCGGCAACTGCACCCCATGCGGAAAGCATCCTGTGAAGCTCTGCTGCGTCTCGTCCTTTATGGATATGAACGCGCAGATGCACCTCATCCTCACACTCGCAGACCTCAAGACCGTAGCGGTCTTCCAGAGTGAACAGCGTGTGCATCAGTCCAATATAGGAGTCAATGTCCGGTACGTCCAGCGCCTTGGGCGAAACGTCAAGCACCTGTGCCAGCGCAGCGGTTACATCCGCCTTGGGCGTTCTGGAACCATTCTCGTACTGCGCAAGGCGAACATCTGCGGATTTCTCCGGGAAGCCCAGCGCCATACCGAGATATTTCTGTGTCATGCCCCGCATCGTGCGGAAAAAGTGGATGCGTTCACCAATCGCCATAATAGCCATCTCCTGTGTCGGTTGTCTTTGATAATGAGTATAGCAGATATGTTTAATTTGTCAAGAAGAATATAAACAAATTTATTTAATATTTTCCTGCAAACCAGCTTGACTTAAACTAATATGTATAGTACAATATCTGTAAGCTAAGCATTTTAGCTTAATTCATAGAAATTTTACAATTAGGATAGTCAACAAATGCAGAAAAAATGTCCGTTGTAAGGTGAGAGGGGGGTGAAATCCAAAAGAGCCAAACTGAATGACCGTCCAAGGGATACTTTCTCCGGGGAAGCAGGCGATGAAATGAGCGTGCCAAGGAGAAAAGAAAACGGCACAGCGCCGAAAAGGGTTGCCTGCCAGAGTCCTGCGGATAGAACGGCGAAGCAATCAACAATAAATCAGGAAAGGAAGGTATTTTGCCTATGGCAGGAGAAATTTTTATGCGAGTAAATGAAGTTGCGGAAGAGCTTGGCGTATCGGTTCCGTATGCGTATAAGCTCATCCGTGAGCTGAACAAAGAGCTGCGAAAGACCGGCTGCATCACCATTGCAGGCAGGATTGACCGCAAGTTCTTCCACGAGAAGTTCTACGGAACGAGAGAACCGAAGGAAAGAAGGGAATTGAATGGCAGCGTTTAAGGACAAGAAGAACGGCTCATGGTATGTGCAGTTTCGCTATACCGACTGGCGCGGTGAGCGCCAGCAGAAATTAAAGCGCGGCTTTGCCACGAAAAAAGAGGCGCAGGCATGGGAGCGCGAGTTTCTGATGCAGAAGCAGGCTGACATCAATATGAGCTTCGAGAGCTTTGTGGCGCTTTACGAAAAAGACGTCAAGCCCAAGCTGAAGCTCAACACATGGCTCAGCAAGGAACATATCATCCGTACGAAGATTCTTCCGTATTTCAAGAAGCGCAAGCTCTCGGAAATCACCGCCCGTGATGTGATCGACTGGCAGAACGAGATACGGCAGCACACCAAGTCAAGCGGCGAAAGCTATTCCCCGGACTATCTCAAGAACGTCCATACCCAACTGAGCTGTATTTTCAACCACGCCATCAAGTATTACGGCTTGCAGATCAATCCCGCTGCAAAGGCCGGAAGTATGGGCAGCGAGCAGCCGAAGGAAATGCTGTTCTGGACGAAGGAAGAATACCTCAAATTCATCGACACCATGATGGACAAGCCCATGCTGTACTACGCCTTTGAAATCCTGTACTGGTGTGGCATCCGCGAGGGCGAGCTGCTGGCACTGACGCCTGCGGACTTCGATTTTGAGAAGAAAACGCTCCGCATCAATAAATCCTATCAGCGGCTACAGGGTAAGGACGTTATCACCACGCCGAAAACGAAGAAAAGCAATCGCGTAATCCAGATGCCTGACTTCCTCTGTGACGAGATGCAGGACTATTTCAAGCAGCTTTACGGACTGGAACCGGACAGCCGCATCTTCCCCTTGACCAAGCACACCTTAAAGCGCGGTATGGAGTTTGGATGCAAGGCATCGGGCGTCAAGGTCATCAGAATCCACGACTTGAGACACAGCCACGTTTCCCTGCTTATCAACATGGGCTATTCCGCTGTTGCCATTGGCAATCGTGTGGGACACGAAAGCGTGGAGATTACTTACCGGTACGCACACCTGTTTCCTACTGTGCAGAAGGAAATGGCAGATAAATTGAACGTCGAAAGGAGCAACTGAAAATGTCACTGAAAAATCGAGACAACCACAACCGCTGGCGCAACAAGACTGTTGCCTTCCGGGTATCACCGGAGGAAGACCGGCAGATTGAAACCTTTGTCAAGCTCTCCGGGCTGACGAAGCAGGACTACATCACCCGCCGTCTGACTGGCAAGGACGTGGTGGTGCAGGGCAATCCGAGAGTTTACAAGGCGCTGCGCGACCAGCTTGCCGCTGTACTGAACGAGCTACGGCGCATTGAAGCGGGCGGCAGCGTGAACGACGAGCTGCTGGAGGCGATTGAAATGATCGCCGTCATCATGGATGGCATGAAGGAGGAAAATGCCTATGGAGAATGAAAACTATAAAAAGAAAACGACCGCCCCGGACACATCTGTTGGCGCAGATGATGGGCAGCCGCTTCACAATTCAACTGAGAACAGTATATCCGCTTTTGATGAAGAAATCAACGGTGATTTTCAAAACAGCTCGGAAAGTCTGGACGAAATCTACCGTAGGATGCAGCGGTTGACCGATCCGCATTACCTGCACACGATCTCCATGACCGAGCTGTACCAGACCGCATATCAGAGCAGGCCACCGATTATTGACGGCTTGCTCTATGCGGGCGCGTACATCCTTGCGGGAGCGCCGAAGATCGGCAAGTCATTTTTGGTGGCGCAGATCGCCTATCATGTCAGCACGGGCAAAGCGCTGTGGGACTACGAAGTCCATCCCGGTACGGTGCTGTACCTTGCCTTAGAGGATGATTTTCAGCGCATCCAGAGCCGGATGTTTATGATGTACGGGGTCAACGACACTGACCGGCTGCACTTTGCAACTGCGGTGGGCAAGATCGGAAACGGGCTGGACGAGCAGCTTGAGAACTTTGTGTGCGAGCATCCCGACACCAAACTCATTATCATCGACACCATGCAAAAAATCCGAGAAATCGGCGGCGAGGCGTACAGCTATGCCAGTGATTATGAAATCATCGGCAAGCTCAAGCAATTTGCCGACAGACACTGCATCTGTGTTCTGACTGTCCACCACACCCGCAAGCAGCCTGCCGGTGACAGCTTTGAGATGATCTCCGGGACAACGGGATTGCTCGGCTGTGCGGATGGGTCGCTTCTCATGCAGAAGAAAAAGCGCACGGCGCTAGAGGCAACCATCGACGTCGTGGGGCGCGACCAGCAGGATCAAATCCTCTATTTGAAAAAGGATGCTGATACGCAGATTTGGGATCTTGAAAAGGCGGAAAACGAATTGCATAAGGAACCGCCCGATCATTTTCTGGAAGCCGTTGCCAAGCTGGTGTCCGCAGAACAACCGGTATGGACAGGCTCTCCCTCTGAGCTGGCCGATGTCGTTTCTGTCGGCATGGCTGCAAACGCCCTGAGCAAGTATCTGAATGTAAAATCCGGCAGACTGTTGGATGAATACCATGTCCGCTACGAAAACCGCGTCCGGCACGAAGGGCGGCGTATTACGCTGACCTATGATGCTGAAAGCGACTAAGCCACGCGACGGCTGCGACGGTTGCAACGGTGAAAATGATACCTCTAAAACAACTGTCGCAATCGTTGCGACCGTCGCGGAGAAAGACCGGCAGCACGACCTTCCGCGTCCCTCGTCCCCATCGAAAACTCCGCAGAGTTTGAGATGGGTGTGGGCAGAAGATTATGCGCAGGAGCTGTCTGCAAATAAGCTGCTGACCACGCCGGTTTTTGTGGTTTGTACAGACACTGCAAACCGCAAAACCGGCAGAGGCATCCGCAGATGCCGCATATCCCCCGCGTCCCCCTCGGAGAGCCCACGATACTTTGCAGCCGCAGGATGAAAGTATCATAGTGGGTTATTACACTTCCGCAGAAGTGCCTCCCCGAAAGCTACCCGTCCTGCACAATCTGAAATCAGGAGGTAAACTGCCTATGGCAAGAGGCGACGGTATTCACCGTACCAGCGCAAGAAACGCAAGAATGAAAGATACAGACATCGGCAACGCGCAGGCACACAACGAGCGCGAAAAATCGTCGTATGTCAATCAGGACATCGTTCCTGAACGGACGCCATACAACGTCCATTTCAAAACACCAACCGCCGGGTATAAGGAGATGTTCGAGCAGATGCGCTCTGACGGCGTGATTTCCACCCGCGGTCTGAAAGCGGATGCTGAGAAATTCGGAGAGCTGATCTTCGACGTAAACTCCGCGTACTTCTTCAACCACGGCGGCTATGAGTTTGCAAAACAATTTTACGCCGATGCCTACAAAGCTGCAATCAAAATTGTGGGCGGCGAGCAATACATCCTATCGGCGGTCATGCACGCCGACGAGCGCAACCGCGCCATGTCCGATGCGTTAGGACAGAACGTGTACCACTATCATCTTCATGTGATCTATATCCCCGTCGTGGAGAAACAAATCCTGTGGTCGAAACGCTGCAAGGACGAGTCGCTTCGCGGCACGGTCAAGGAAACAATTCAGCAGGTCAGCATGAGCAAAAAGTGGGCTTCCAAGCCCGCGCTGGACGAGAACGGCGAGCCGATTTTGAGCGCAAAGGGCAAACCCGTTCTCAAGAAGTCCTACAGCGTTTTGCAGGATGATTTCTTCCGGTATATGCGCGACGCCGGGTACGACGATGTGGAGCGCGGCGAACGCGGCAGTTCGGAGGAACACCTGACCGTGACGCAGTTCAAGGTGCAGCAGGAGCAGGCACGGCTGGCAGAACTCACAGAGCAGAACCGCCAGCAGGAGCAGCAGGCGACGACGCTCGGCAGGCAGATTGAGAAAATTCGGAATCAGCAGGTCGATGTGGCAGCCATCGAAAAGATTGAGGCAAAGCCCGTCCCGCTGTCCTCCAAGGTGATATTGGAGCGTTCTGAGTATGAATCGCTGGCAACGGCGGCGAAGAAGTACGCTGCGTCAGAGAAAAAGGGATCCAAGCTGCAAAAAGCTCTGGACGCGGCAAACAGGCTGATTGCAAGGCTCAAGGAAGAGATTGCCGGTTTGAAGCAGGAGCTTTCTGAGTACAAATCCGTTCGCAGCAAACTCCGCACATCGGATCTGGAACGCGAAAACACAGAGCTTCGCGGGAAAGTTCAACACTATGAAGACATAATTCAGCGCAATAACCTCTGGCATTTCTTCCGTCCACGCAGAGAAAAAGTGGCAACGCGTGATGATGTCCGCTGATGCCGTGTTGAGCTGAGAAAAACCGATTTTATCAAATGGGAGCGTCCAGATCGAGCAGCGTATCATCCGGGCGCTCCCCGTTCAAAAATCAGCCTGTTTTTGCAGGTGTAGAGCTGACAAAAAATCTTGAAAACGCGCCTGTTTTTGCAGGGCAGGCAGAAATGGAGGCAATATGAAAACCGGACTGACGAAGCGGCAGAAAACGACCTGTATCTATTTTGACGAAGCCAGCAAAACCGTCGAAATCCAGACGCATAATACCGCGCTCAAAAAGCGGCTGACGCAGTACGCGGCAGAGTATCCCGATTTGTGCAGGCAGACCGACGATGACGAGCAGGGCGGTCTTACTTTTGAGATTGACCGCAGGCGGTTTGCCGTTCGCCTGACTGCACCGTATTCGGATGAGCGCCGTCACGCAGCAGGCGAGCTTGCCAAGAAGAATGGATTGAAAGGGCGAGTATAAGGACACAGCCGTCCGCAGGAGCAATCAAGCTCCTGTGGACGGCTTTTTCTTTGCAGAGAACATCTCACGTTCTGGGGAGATTATCTTGCGAACATCGTCGCTTTGTGCTATAATGTTGTTTACAGTTGTTTTTACGGGAGCTGAAGCAAGGTAAGAAACAGAGCCAACAAAAGCATTCCTGCCTGTGCCGTATGCGAGATTGTGTTGAATGTAATTTTCTGCAAGAAGCTCGAAAGCCTTTTCTGTATCGCCTGTGGCAAAAGTGTTAATGAGTGCAAGAGCTTTTTCTGTATTTGTCATTGTGATTACCTCTTTCTTGTCGTTTTGGTTATTACCAAAGATTTTCTTGAAAATGTTCATTTTGGATTTCTCCTTGTCTGTGCTTTGAGTTACGAAACGGCCGTTCTCCGTAGCTCTTGACTTCATTATATCTGCGTCGGTATTATTTGTAAAGTAAGCACAATATTGTGCCGTAGTTACCAAATAGGAACTATTGAACAGTTACCGAACAGAAACTAATGCGTAAACACAAGGGATTTCGGAGTTTTAAACGGCGAAAAAATTTTTTAAAGATTTTTTGTTTTATGTCGCACTTGACGGTAAAGAGGGCGGTATGGTACAATTAAATCGCAAGCAACAAATAGATACTATAGCGGAGGCAGCATATGAACGAGAAAACAAAAGAACTTCCGGCTTGTCCTGTGGAAACCACCTTGACATTGATTGGCGACAAATGGAAGGTTCTGATATTAAGGGATTTAATGCCCGGAACAAAGCGCTTCGGGGAGCTGAAAAAATCTATCGGCACGGTGTCGCAAAAGGTGTTGACCGCACAGCTTCGTGATATGGAAGCAAACGGACTTGTACACAGAGAGGTATATGCCGAGGTTCCGCCGAAGGTGGAATATTCTTTGACAGAATTAGGCCAAAGCCTCAAACCGATACTTGACGCTATGTGGAACTGGGGCGAAGATTACAAAAACAACGTAACAGGAAATTAAAACTTTTGTGTAACAACAAAATGACAACAGGAATTATGATACACCGTAATTCTTGGATAATCTAAGTAATCCCGATAATCCGTGCTAAACGGCATATACAAAATCGTTTAAGTCACGGTTTTTGGGAGCGAGTGGGAGTAATTCCCCTTGGTTTAGATGTGCCGAAAAAGCCAGTATTTATGCGGGTTTCGGGACTTGGCACTTTTTGAGTAACCGTTTTTGCAACAGATGAAATAGTAACACTTGGCTTACAACTAAACCTAAAAATCGCATAATTGTTAAGGCTTCCGCCCTGTTAGGGGCGGAAGCCTTTTACATATTCGATAAAAGTTCCGTTTTGACATACCGTCAAGGCGGAGAGAAATATATTAAATGAGAGAAATTTTCTTAGCATAAGCATGAAGAAATCATAGAACAACTTGCCTTATGTGTTTCTTAGTAACATATAAGTTCTCGCTTTTCTAAGTAAAAACCCAATATTTTTAAGCGACATAGCTTGCTGTTATCATAGCTACAGGACGAGTGTTATCAGCCTCGATAACACTGCCGGTATAATCAGGATAATTTGGATATCTCGAATAATCAAAAACGCCGCGAACAGTACGCTCTTTCTATGTAAAAGCTTTTTTGCTGCTTGCCGTCCACTTATTCGGCCGACGCAAACTCCTTAAAATGATTATATAGCTGATTGACATTGAGGCTTGCTATATCGACAAGCGAGTATTGCCGCTGCAAATATTTGACGAACTCGCAGCCCAGATAATAGCCCACGTCGCTGTGATTTTTGTAGCTGCACCAATCCCCGAAGAAATCCTGCGTGCTGATATTTTGGTCGACGCGGCGGAGATATTCACGCTTTATTTCGGCTTCGTTTTCCTTGCACCAATCGAGCCAGCCGTTTTGATTTTGATGATAGTATCTGTCATCTTGGCATAAAATATGTTCGCAGACCATGGCAAGTCCCTCTTGATAGAGCTGAACCAGTGAAGTTTCGCCCTCTGACCGAGCCTCGGGATAGAGATTCCCGTAGGTTTTATGCCATATGTGGCCTATTTCATGAAAAATCAGAGCCTGCATGGCGGATTCATCCTGCCAATTCAATTCGATAATTTTTTCTATTCCGAGCAAAACCGCGTCTCTGCCGTCAAGCGCCGTCGCCCAGCCCGCGCCGTTACATAGCCCCAAATAGAGAATAATATCCGTCTCGACGCCGTTTTCAAAAAGCCGCTCTATATTGCTCGCAAGCTTGTCGGTCACGGCGACAAAGGAGTCGTTTGCCGCAAGTGCGGCAGCCTTATTGAGCAGCACGTTATTGACTACGGGCAGCACGTCGTTATTGAAATCATATTCCCTCGAATCCCGTTCGCATTTTTCGCAAAGCTCCGGCGAAATCGCGCGGGCGTATACTCTCCATGCATCCAAATCAAAGGCGCTGTTCTTAAAGCAGCCGGGTATTTTATCAAAAGTATTTATTATTCTCATAGCTCTGTTCCTGCGATTCTCTCAAATTATTTTACCTGCTTTGCCATATGCACTTCGCCGTCATATTCGAAGCCGAGGGCGGAATAGAGCTTTTGTGCGGCGGTGTTATCGCTGCCGGTCAGCAGCTCAAAGCTGTGGAGCGGGTATATTTTCTTGCAGTATTCCTGCGCAAAAGTCAGCATTTCGCGTGCGATTCCCCGCCTGCGATAATCGGGGCGGACATAGACCTCCGTTATCTCGGGCATAAAATCTTCGTAGCAGAACGACTTCTTCAGCTGAACGCAGACAAAACCCGCGAGTTTACCGTTTTTTCCGTCTGCAACAACAACCACTTCGTGCCTGTTCGTCAAGAGTGAAGTGCGTATGCTCTCAGCCGTGGCCTCACCTCTGCCGTTGAATTCGGCGTTGAGGAGCTCAAGCTCCGCCGCATCGCCGATCGATGCCAATCTTATCATCTTATTATCTCTCCCCGGAGTTTTGTGCCCGCATTATAGCATATTTTTTCCAAAATGTAAATGCTCGCAGGAGGTGAAAGGTCGCTGATAGGCTGTGAGTGTTAGGCGAATCGGGATTTGCGGATATAAGTATCGGCGACGGTCAACCGCAGTAATATTGGAAATCATCACAACCTTGCCGAAGCTGATGTTATCCGCCCGCGAAGTTTGCACGATTTTATTGATATGAAACCTGTATGGTGCGGCGACTCGACGCACCGATGCCGCGATAGCGGCACAGAATTTCCACAAAGTTTATTTTATATACCGCCTGATTTTGAAGTCTGCATATCTGCAAACAACGAAAAGATTATTTCTCCCCACAAAATCAAAATCCCGCCCACGGAAAAACCGCAGGCAGGATTTTTTGCTTTGAATACGGGTTTATATTATTCTCTTTTTCCAACCCTCGCCGTCGCGCTCATAGAAAAATTCGGTCAGCGACGGGTTTTCCATGACATGAACCATGTCGATGAAGTCCTGCGCGAGCTTATACTGCGTCAGCTCGTCGCGCTCGATCCAGAATACTCTGCCTTCGTCGGAGTCTTTGAGCTCGCCGCTGAAGCGGTCGGCGCGGAAAAACAGCACTATGTAGCGCGTGCCGTCGTCGCGGATAAAATCTTTGATTCCGCATACCGTCGGGCGGGAGATGTCGAGCCCCGTCTCCTCTTTAACCTCGCGGCGCACGGCGTCCGTGAACGCCTCGCCCGGCTCAACATGACCGCCGGGGAAGTTCACGCCCGGCCAGTCCTTGTTCACTCTGTCCTGCACGAGTATCTTCGTGCCGTCGCAGATCATGCACATCACGGTAAGCTCAGCCTTTTCGATGTTTCCCATTGTGTTGCCCTCACTTTCTCTCGTCTTCGACGAAGCTGTTTTCTATGGTCATAACGGCGTAGTAATTCTCGCCGATCTCGGTCGATATTTTGTCGCTTATCAGCTCTTTTATCTGCCCTTTCGTGAACGGATATTTGTGCGGCACGACGAGGTCGAAAATGAGGTTGGTGTGCGTAGGACCTTCCACCATTCTGAAGTCGTGCATCGTGAATCTCGGGTCAACTTCCTTTATCAGCTCGCCGACCTTTTCGCGCAGGGCGTTTATATGCTCGTCATCAACGACTATCGGATCCATATGCAGGACGATGTTGATGGCGAACTTCTTCTTTATGTCGCGCTCGATGCGGTCTATGGTGTCGTGGCACGCCATTATGTCGCAGTCGGACGGCACTTCGACATGGGCGGAGGCGAACATCCTGCCCGGTCCGTAGTCGTGAACCATGAGGTCGTGGACGCCGATGACGCCATCGTATGAGAGAATGTCGCTCTCGATCTCCTGCACCGTCTCCGGCGAAGCGGGTCCGCCGAGCAGTTCGTTCATCGTGTCCTTGAATATGCCTATTCCGGTCGCGATGATAAACAGGGCTACTACTATTCCCATGTATCCGTCGAGCGGCACAGAGGTAAATTTCGAGAGAATAAGGGCTATCATAGATACAGTCGTCGCCGCGGTGTCGCTGACGCTGTCCATAACGACCGCTCCGACGGCGGTCGAGTTTATCCTTTTGCCGATATTTCTGTTGAAGACCGCCATCCATATTTTGACCACGATCGAGGCGATGAGCACTATGAGTGCAGTCATGCTGAACTGGAGCGGCTCCGGGTGAAGAATTTTGTCTACCGATGAGCGGATCAGCTCGCCGCCCATGAGCAGTATGATAAACGAGACTATCAGCGCGCAGACATATTCTATTCTGCCGTGACCGAACGGGTGCTCATCGTCGGCGGGCTTATTTGCCAGACGGAAGCTGACGAGCGTGACGGCGGACGAGCCAGCGTCCGAGAGGTTGTTCGCGGCGTCCGCGGTTATGGCGATACTGCCCGTCGCCGAGCCGACAATGAACTTTGCGGCGGTCAGCAGAATGTTGCACAGTATTCCGACGATGCCGCTGAGTGTGCCGTAGCGCGAGCGCACGGCAGGGTCGTCGGTTTTTTCGCTGTCCTTGATAAAGAGTTTTATCAGAAGCTTTGTCATGATAACCTCCGGGGGTAATATGTAGGTATGCGGATACAGGCGCCGAAATGATTTCGTGCCGCTCACGCGGCAGCGGTGCGTCGAATTGCCGCACCCTACAAATGCATGCTAATAAAATTGTGATAATTTCGCGGGCGGATGATACCCGCCTCTACAATCGCTCGATTACAGCCTTGCGCCGCTTGTATGCAGGAAAAACTCCGCATTTTAATATTCCGCAGGAACGCCGGGCCCCTGCGGAATGATTTTTTGATTCTGTTTTTTTACATTCTCTCCGGTACGCTTATCTTGAGCAGGGTCAGGATGTTCTTGAGAACTTCCTTGACGCACAGGCACAGATATATTCTCGCCGCACTCAAGTTCTTGTCGTCGCAGTTGACGCGGCAGGCGTTGTAGAACTTGTGGAAGAGGGTAGCGAGGTCGATGCAGTAGCGTGTGATGCGCGCGGGATCATAGTTTTTGGCGGAGAGAGCGATCTCGTCGGTGAGCGACGCCAAATGCCTGATTATCTCGCGCTCCTCGGGCGCGGTGAGCAGGTCGAGCTGCTCGGGCGTGCACTCGGGGATTTCACAGCCCTGCTCCTTGAGCTTTCTCAGGATGCTGCAAATTCTCGCATGGGCGTACTGGCAGTAGTAAACGGGGTTCTGCGAATTCTCGGCGACGGCGAGATCGAGGTCGAACTCCATCTGCGTTGCGGGCTCGCGGAGATTGAAGAAGAAACGCACCGCGTCTATCGGTATCTCTTCGAGCAGGTCGACAAGGGTTATCGCCTTGCCGGTACGCTTGGACATGCGCACGACTTCACCGTTTCTCGTCAGGCGCACGAGCTGCATGAGAACTATGTCGAGCCTGTCGCCGTCAAGACCTATCGCGTCGAGCGCGCCCTTCATTCTGGCGACATGACCGTGGTGGTCTGCGCCCCAGACGTCTATCGCCCTGTCAAACTTTCTGACGGCGAGCTTGTTGCGGTGATATGCGATATCCGCCGCGAAATAGGTCGGGTTGCCGTTCTGGCGGATGAGCACATCGTCCTTGAGACCGAGCTTGTCGATCTCCTCCTGCGTCTTGCCCTGGGCGAGCAGACGCTTTGTCTGAACCTCGATGTTCTTGTACCACAGCGCGCCGTCAAGCTCGTAGGTGAGTCCCTTTTCTTTGAGCAGCTCTATGGTATCATGAAGCTCCGTGCCGTTGTGCAGGGTGCTCTCCTTGAACCATGTGTCGTATTCTATTCTGTATTTTGAAAGTATCTCGTGCATCGAGTCGATGTTCTTCGGCAGCGCGAAATCGACGAGCGCCTTGCGGCGGACCTCCTCGCTCTCGGAGATATATTTGTCGCCGTAGACATCGGCAAATTCCCTGGCGCGCACGGCTATGTCCTCGCCGTGGTAGCTGTCCTCGGGCAGCTCTGGCGCGTCGGCGCCTTTGTATATCTGCTGATAGCGGATATCGAGCGAGAGGGCGAATTTATCGATCTGATTGCCGGCGTCGTTGATATAGAATTCGCGGCTAACATTGTAGCCCGCAAAGTCCATGACCGCCGCGAGGCAGTCGCCCAGAGCGCCGCCGCGGGCGTTACCCATATGCATCGGACCCGTCGGATTGGCGGAGACGAATTCGATATTTACCTTTTCGCCCTTGCCGAAGTCGGAGCGGCCGTAGTCGCTGCCCTTTTTGCGGATATCCATGAGAATCTCTGAATAGAAGCGGTCGGCGAGACGGAAGTTTATGAATCCGGGACCCGCCGCCTCGCAGGATGAGAATGCGGTGCCCTCGAGGTCAATGTTCTTTGTTATAGCCGCGGCTATCATAGCGGGTGCGCGTCTGAAAGCTCTCGCCCACGTCATGGCGGCGTTCGTGGAGTAGTCGCCGTTCTTTCTGTCCGCCGGGATTTCCACTTTGAAATCCGTGAGCTCGGCCTCGGGCAGTTCACCTGCCGCTATAGCCTTTTTCGCGGCGTCCCTGACAAGCTCGCAGAGCTTATCTTCGACCTGTTTTACAAGCACTGACATAAAATTTATCCATCCTTTCGTGTAACCGCAGTTTCTGCGGGCAAACCGTCTTTTTTACTGTCCGCTGACCGTTATCTTCAGCTCGTTCGACGCGGCGAGATCCGCGTTGACATCGATAGTGTAGTTGAGCAGCAGCTCTCCGCCCTCTTCCGTCACGGACGACTCGACTTTCTTTGCAAATATGCCGAGGAGCATATCGCCGAACGGGGTCGCGTAGTGGCAGACATGGCGCCTGCCGCGCTCCATGACCATCTGTGTAGTATATGCACCGTTTCTCGTCATTGTGACGAGTCCGCCGTCCTCTATAAGCAGGGTGGTCACGCAGCCCTCCATCTCGGCGGCAGGCTCTTCATATGAGATCTCGTAGCCGTTTTCGAGCAGGCGCAGAACACCCTGCGTGCTCGTCTGCGACGAGTAGCTGTCATCATGCCCGGAGTGGCTGTCCTCAATGTTTATAAACACCTTTTTTTCCATCGGAAAAGTCCTTTTCTTTCTTGCACTGAGGCTATGAAAAACCTCGTTCTTTTGATTTTTTATAATACCACAGTTATACGCCTTTCGTCAACCCGTTTTATTTGAAAACGGGCGCATTATTTTTCCGTTAGAGCATTGCAAACGCGCCGATATTATGATATATTATATTAGTATATATAATATATACTCTGTGCAGAGTATATAACAGCTTGTCGGTAAACCTGTTTTTCGGTTTCTCGGGAATCAAAGCCTCCCTTGTGCAAAGGGAGGTGGCACGGAGCGCCGGAGGGATTGTTTTGAACTTTCATTACAACAACCCCTCAGCCACGGCTTCGCCGTGACAGCTCCCCTTACACAGGGGATCCCTGAGACTCCGTGCAACGGCAGACTTTTTCGGCGGACTGATATATACTCTGTGCAGAGTATTTTTTAAGGAGAACAGTTATGATTGATATCCGTATAGCGATGAACGACATCTACAAGAACCTCGAGCCGACCCTCACCAAGTGCGGCTTCAGAATCACCACTCCCGCAGATATCTCCGACGGTATCCCCGTCTCCGTCACGAGCGGACGCGCCGTCATGGATTTTTCCGGCGACAACAAGGCTCTGCGCATCGAGCACTATGACAACAAGATAGCTCTGCTCTGGGCGCAGAAAGAGGGCGCGAACGAGACCGATTTCGCGAAGATAGCCCACTCCCTGCTCGACGTTGAGACCGCCGACGACAAGGACATCAAGTTTATCTCGGACGAGTATGCCGAGCTTATCGAAGAGAGCTTCGGCAAGAACTGCACAGCCGATAAGAAAAAAGTGAAGCTCCCCACCCCCGTATCGAAGGCTGCAGCGAAGAGCGGCGAGGCGTGCTATGACGCGAACACTTTCGCAAACCGCCTGAGTGTTATCTATCCCGAGCTGCGCGACGAATACAGAAAGAATATCGAGACCTACGGCGAGTTCCTGCCCGAGGATTTCTTCAAGAATCACGCCGCTCCCGTGGTTATCAAGGTCATAAAAGAGAACGACCCGCAGAAGATGAGAAAGCTCTTCAATCTCCTCAACGAGATTTATGATGACGGCACGAACGAGATCCAGAGCATTATCGCCGTCACCGTCCTCGGCGAGCTCAACAACGATCAGGATCTGCTCGCAAACTGCGTCGATTACATGAGCGCGGACATGATCTCTCCCGTTGTCCAGGTCAACAAGTATCTCGCGAAGTCCAAGAGCGCGAGAATGAGACTCGAAAATCCGCCGAAGTATAAGCCCAAGAAAGCGAAGAAGAAAAAGAACATGTTCTCCACCCTGACGAATCAGTAATTCGTTTTTATAGCTTTGGAGAAGGAGGATGAAAGCTTTGGATAACAATGAGAACAACGAGATCCTTGAAGAGAACGCCGAGAATCAGGACGAGCTCGTGCTCGACGAAGACATTGAGCTCGACAAGGATATGAACACCAAGGTCACCGAGGAATACGATGCAAGCCAGATTCAGGTTCTTGAGGGACTTGAGGCGGTTCGCAAGCGCCCCGGTATGTACATCGGCTCGACGGGTCCGCGCGGTCTGCACCACCTTGTGTATGAGATAGTCGACAACTCCATAGACGAAGCTCTCGCCGGCTTCTGCACGAATATCGATGTTGAGATACTCCCGGACGATGTTATCAGCGTCAAGGATAACGGACGCGGCATCCCCGTGGGCACGAACGAAAAGATGGGCATCTCCACCGTGACGGTCGTCCTGACCGTCCTGCACGCCGGCGGTAAGTTCGGCGGCAGCGGCTACAAAGTCTCCGGCGGTCTGCACGGCGTCGGTTCGTCCGTCGTCAACGCCCTGTCCGAGTGGCTCGAGGTCGAGGTCGCGCAGAACGGCCATGTCTATCAGCAGCGCTTCTCGAACGGCGGTCATCCCGACTATGACCTCAAGGAGATAGGCACCTCGTCGGCGACCGGCACGACTATACGCTTCAAGCCCGATCCCGAGATTTTCCGCGAGACCACGGTCTATGATTTCGAGACCCTTGAAAGACACCTGCGCGAGTCCGCGTTCCTCAACGCGGGACTGTGCATAACCCTTGCGGACAGGCGCGACCCCGATAATATTATCGAGCGCACCTACTGCTACGAGGGCGGACTTTCGAGCTTCGTCGATTATCTGACCACAAGCCGCGGCCAGACTCCCCTGCATGAAAAGCCGATCCATTTCTCCGCCATGCACGGCGACAGAAGCGCGGAGATTGCCATGCAGTATACAGACAGCTACAACGAGACAATGCTCTCGTTTGCAAACAACGTCCACACCGTTGACGGCGGTACTCACGAAACCGGCTTCAAGACCGCTCTGACCCGCGTTTTCAACGACTACGGACGCAAATATTCCATTCTCAAGGACGGCGACAAGAAGCTCTCGGGCGACGATGTCCGCGAGGGACTGACTGCCGTTATCAGCGTCAAGCTCACCGAGGCGCAGTTCGAGGGACAGACCAAGGGCAAGCTCGGCAACACCGACATAACCCAGCTCGTCTCAACGACGGTCTATGAGAAGCTGATGACCTATTTTGAGGAGAATCCCGCAGTCGCAAAGGCGATATTCTCGAAGGCTCTCGACGCTTCGCGCGCAAGAGAAGCAGCGAGAAAGGCACGCGAACTGGCTCGCCGCAAATCCGTGCTCGATTCAAACTCCCTGCCCGGCAAGCTTGCCGACTGTACCGAGCGCGACGCCGAGCGCACAGAGCTCTACATCGTCGAGGGAGATTCCGCAGGCGGCTCCGCAAAAGAGGGACGCGACAGACGCTTCCAGGCGATTCTTCCCCTCTGGGGCAAGATGCTCAACGTCGAAAAGGCGAGACTCGACAGAGTTATCGGCAACGAGAAGCTCATGCCTATTGTCATAGCCCTCGGTACCGGAATCGGCGACGAGTTTGATATAACAAAGCTTCGCTACAACAAGATAGTTATCATGGCGGATGCCGATGTCGACGGCGCGCATATCAGAACGCTGCTGCTGACCTTCTTCTTCCGCTATATGCGCCCGCTTATCGAGCAGGGTCATGTCTATCTCGCTCAGCCTCCGCTGTTCAAAGTCAGCAAGGGCAAGAAGATAAGATACGCTTTCTCCGATGAGGAGCGCGACCAGTTCATGGCGGAGTTCGGCGGCTCGGGCAGCTGCGATATCCAGAGATACAAGGGTCTCGGCGAGATGGATGCCGAGCAGCTCTGGGAGACGACAATGGATCCCGACTTCCGCACGATGCTGCGCGTCAATATCGAGGACGCGATGCTCGCGGACGAGACCTTCTCCATTCTTATGGGCGACAAGGTCGAGCCGCGCCGCGAGTTCATCGAAACCAATGCAAAATACGTCCAGAATCTGGACATATAACGGAAAGGAGTAGATCTCTGTGAGCTTTGACGAAGCATATAACGAACAAAAAATAATCAATGTCGAGATCAATAGAGAAGTGCGCAAATCCTTTCTGGATTACTCCATGTCGGTCATCACCTCGCGTGCTCTGCCCGATGTGCGCGACGGCTTGAAGCCCGTCCACAGACGCATACTTTACACCATGTACGAAAACGGCCTCTATCCCGACAAGCCGTACCGCAAATGCGCGGACACGGTCGGTTCGGTGCTCGGCCGCTACCATCCTCACGGCGACGCCTCCGTCTATGACGCCATGGTGCGTTTGGCGCAGGACTTCTCCATGAGATATACGCTCGTTGACGGCCACGGCAACTTCGGTTCCGTCGACGGTGACCCGCCCGCCGCCTACCGTTACACCGAGTCAAAGCTCAAAAAGCTCTCTCTCGAAATGCTGACGGATATCGACAAGGACACGGTCGATTTTATCCCGAACTACGATGACCGACTCAAGGAGCCCACGGTGCTCCCGTCGAGATATCCGAACCTACTTGTCAACGGCTCTGTAGGCATAGCGGTCGGTATGGCGACAAATATCCCTCCGCACAATCTGCGCGAGGTCGTTGCCGCCATGAACTGCCTGATAGATAACCCCGACGCGACTCTCGAGGAGCTTATGACTCATCTGCCAGGCCCCGATTTCCCGACCCGCGGAATAATCATGGGCAGAGCGGGCATACGCGCCGCCTACGGCACAGGCCGCGGCAAAATTATAGTCCGCGCCCGCGCCGAGATAGTCGAGACAAAGGGCGACCGCCACAAGATAGTTGTCACCGAGATACCCTACGGCGTCAACAAGGCGAAGCTCATAGAGAGCATGGCGGATCTCGTCAAGGATAAGCGCATCGAGGGCATATCCGATATCCACGACTATTCCTCGCGCTCCGGCATGCATATCGATATTACGCTCAAGCGCGACGCGAATCCGCAGGTAGTTTTGAATCAGCTCTATACCTACACTCAGCTCCAGTCTACCTTCGGCGTGATTATGCTCGCCCTAGTAAACGGCGAGCCGAAGATACTCACCCTTAAGCAGATTCTTCAGCAGTATATCGACTACCAGTGCGAGATAGTCACCCGCCGCACAAGGTACGATCTGAAAAAAGCTCAGGAGCGCGCCCATATCCTTGAGGGCTTGCTCACGGCGCTCGATTTCATCGACGAGGTCATAGCTATCCTGCGCGCATCGAACAGCGTCCCCGAGGGACGCGAAGCGCTCATGAACCGCTTCGGTCTCGATGAGATTCAGGCGCAGGCGATAGTCCAGATGAGACTCGGACAGCTGACCGGACTCGAGCGCGTCAAGGTCGAGGACGAGATGGCTCAGCTCAAGGAGAAGATTGCCGACTTCATCGACATTCTCGAACACGAGTCGAGAATACTTACTATAGTCCGCGAGGAGACCGGCGCCATTGCCGAGAAGTTCGGCGACGACCGCCGCACCGTCATTGAAAATGTCAGCGGCGAGGTCGATATCGAGGATCTTATCCCCGAGGAGACCTGCGTGTTCACCATGACGAACCTCGGCTATATCAAGCGTATACCCACCGACGCATATTCAATTCAGCACCGCGGCGGCAGAGGCGTCAAGGGCATGACAAGGCGCGAGGAGGACGTGGCAAAGACCATGTTCACCTGCTCCACCCACGATTACGTCATGTTCTTTACCACCCGCGGCAGGACTTACCGTCTCAAGGGTTACGAAGTGCCCGAGGGCTCGAAGAACAGCAAGGGTATGAATATAGTCAACCTTCTGCCCCTCGAAGCGGGCGAGAAGGTGTCGGCGATGATAAGAGTGCCCGAATATGACCCCGATGCGTTCCTGTGCATGGTCACGCGCAAGGGTATCATCAAGCGCACGAGCCTCGACGCTTACCGCAATGTCCGCAAGAACGGCGTTATCGCGATAAATCTCGACGATGACGACGAGCTCGCATGGGTGCGCCTGACCTCCGGCAACGACGATCTGCTCATAGCCACGCGCAAGGGCATGGGCATCCGCTTCAATGAAAACGACGCGAGACCGCTCGGCAGAACGGCGCGCGGCGTCAAGGCGATCGAACTGCGCGAGGGCGACGAAGTCGTCGGCATGGAAGTGCTCGACGATGCAAAGGCTGTCCTCACCGTCAGCACCACCGGCTACGGCAGACGCAGCGAACCTTCGGACTACAGACTCCAGTCGAGAGGCGGCAAGGGCACGATAAACTACCGAACCGAGACCTACGGCGACGTTGCCGCGATAGCGGTCGTTGACGAGAGCGAGGATGTTATCTTCATCTCGTCCGACGGCATTATAATCCGCATTCCCGTCTCGCAGATAAGCACGTTTGCAAGACCCTCCAAGGGTGTCAGAGTCATGCGTGTGTCCGAGGGCGAGCAGTTAGTTACCGTCGCCTGCACTCCGAGCGAGGAAGAGGGGGAGAAGCCGGAAGAGACCGCGGCTGAGGAAGTGTCACCTGCCGAAGACAGCGAAAATTCCGAAACAGAGGAATAATCGGTCGGATTTTTATTAAAATTTTGTAAGAAGTTACAAATAACTCTTGTCATAACCCGGTTTCTCTGATATGATATTAACATGACCAGCGAAGTCAACAACTCGGAAAAGGGGGATACACAATGAATATCGCTCTCATGGCTCACGACTCAAAAAAAGAACTTATGACCCAGTTCTGTATAGCTTATTGCGGTATCCTGAGCCGCCATTCCCTGTGCGCGACCGGCACTACGGGCAAGCTCGTAGCCGAAGCAACGGGACTTGAGATCCAGCGCTTCCTCAGCGGAAGTCAGGGCGGCGACCAGCAGATAGCTTCCAGAATAGCCTGCAACGAGATCGATCTTCTGCTCATGTTCAGAGATCCGCTCACACCCAAGCCGCACGAGCCCAACGAAGCAAATCTTCTCAGACTCTGCGACGTGCACAACATCCCCGTTGCCACCAATATAGCCACCGCCGAGGCTCTTATTCACAGCCTTGCGCGCGGCGACCTTGATTGGCGCGATATAGTCAACCCGAAATAAGCTTTGACCCGCCCCGGCGGTATTTCCCGCCGGGCGGATTTTTCCGGAGCTTTTTCGCTCATCCCGCCAACGGCGGGATTTAATGTTTTTATGGAAGGAACAGAAACATGGCTCTTTTTACGAAAGCTGTCAAGGGCACTCAGGATGTGCTGCCCGCGGCGAGCTATAAAAACCGCTTTCTTGAAAATACCCTGCTCGATATAGCCTCGCGTTTCGGCTTCAAGGAGATTCGCACGCCCGTGTTCGAGCATACGGAGCTGTTTGCCCGCGGCGTCGGCGACACCACCGATGTCGTGCAGAAGGAGATGTACACTTTCCTCGACAAGGGCGGACGTTCCATAACGCTTCGACCCGAGGGCACTGCGGGCGCTGCGCGCGCATTTTTAGAGCACGGACTTTTCAACGAGCCCCTGCCGCAGAAGACCTGCTATATAACCTCGTGCTATCGCTACGAGAAGCCGCAGTCTGGCAGATACAGGGAGTTCCACCAGTTCGGCGTTGAGGTTTTCGGTACCCCGGCTCCCGCCGCCGATGCCGAGATAATCTCCCTCGCCGCCGAGATATTCGCTTTCCTCGGAATCGAGGACTTGACGCTCGAGATAAACTCGATCGGCTGCCCGACCTGCCGCGCCGAGTATCACAAGGCGCTCAAGGCATATTTTGAGCAGTACAAAGACGAGCTGTGCGGCACCTGCCTCGACAGGCTTGAGCGCAACCCCATGCGCATTCTCGACTGCAAGAGCCCCGTCTGCTCGAAGATAGCCGAGGGCGCGCCCGTTATGCTCGATTATCTCTGCGACGAGTGCCGCGAGCATTTTGAGAAGGTCAAGAGCTATCTTGACGCGCTGATGATAGACTATGTTGTCAACCCGCACATCGTGCGCGGACTTGATTACTATACAAAGACCGTTTTCGAATTCGTCTCGCACAACGACAAGACCGACGGACTTGTCTGCGGCGGCGGCGGACGCTATGACGGACTCATTGAAGAGCTCGGCGGCCAGCACACCCCGTCGCTCGGCTTTGCGATGGGACTTGAGCGCCTGCTCAGCGTTATCGAAGCGCAGGGCATTGAGCTGCCCGGCGACCAGAAGTGCGATATCTATATCGGCTCTATCGGCGACGCCGCTTCGCTTGTCGCGGCGAAGCTCTGCACGGATCTCCGCTCGGACGGAGTCAGCGCGCAGTTTGACGTTGCGGGACGCTCGGTCAAGGCTCAGATGAAATACGCCGACAAATTGGGCGCGCGCTTCACCTGCGTTATCGGCGACGACGATATCGCCAGGGGCGAAGTCACCGTCAAGAACATGGAAAACGGCGAAAAGACCGCTTTCTCAATCGAAAACTTCAGCGATGAATTCTCGTCGGCTCTCGTTCAGGCTGCGGCAAACGCCTTTGCGGACAGCATCAACGACGGAGATCTCAGCGCTGCCGATATATCAAATCTCTTTGGAGGGCTCAGATAATGGAGAGAACTTACATTGCGGACATCAAAAATAATCTCGGCAAACCCGTGCTCGTTCAGGGCTTCGTCGAGAACCTGCGCGACAGCAAGTATATGGCTTTCATCGTGCTCAAGGATATCACAGGAAAAATTCAGATAACCGTCGAGAAGGAGAAACTGCCGGAGCTCTGCCCCGTGATAGCGACCCTGACTCAGGATTCCGTTATCTCGGTCGTCGGCACCGCCGTCGAGAACGATTTCGTCAAGATGGACGGAATTGAGATTATCCCCGAGTCGATAACTGCGGAGTCGATAGCCGACGCGCTGCCGATAGTGCGCAAGGAGATCCCCGCGACCAAGAAGCGTCCGGGCGTCGAGCGTTCGAGCATTGACCAGCGCATTGACTACCGCTGGATCGACCTTCGCACCGACGAAAATCAGCTCATGTTCAAGGTTCAGACCGTCATGGTCAACGCCATGCGTCAGTTCCTGATAGACCACAATTTCATCGAGATTCACACTCCGAAGCTCATCGGCGCGGCGAGCGAGAGCGGAGCCGAGGTCTTTGAGGTCAAGTATTTTGACCGCCTCGCCTATCTTGCGCAGAGCCCCCAGTTCTATAAGCAGATGGCAATGGCGAGCGGTTTCGAGCGCATATTTGAAGTCGGCCCCGTTTTCAGAGCCGAAAAGTCATACACCAACAAGCACACCACCGAGTTCTCCGGCTTCGACCTCGAATTCAGCTACATCACCTCTTTCAAGGATGTCATGAAGATGGAGGAGGAGCTGCTGACCTATATGCTTAAAGCGGTCAAGGAGAAGTACGGCGAGGAGATAAAGGAGCTGTTCGGCAAGGAGGTTATCGTCCCGACGACCCCGTTCCCGGTCATAAAGCTTGCCGATCTCTATGACGAGCTCGAAAAGGAGTTCGGTTATACCGTTCCCGACAGCGAAAAGGGCGACCTCACGACCGACGCCGAGCGCCTGAGCTACGACTGGGTCATGAAGAAATACGGCCACGAGTTCCTGTTCATTACCGACTACAGCGCCGAGAAGCGCGCGTTCTACCATATGCGCGACGAGAACGGCGTGCCGCAGGGCTATGACCTCATCTGGCGCGGCGTCGAGATAACCACCGGCGCGCAGCGCGAGCACAGATACGATGTGCTCAAGAGCCAGGCGCAGGAGAAGGGTCTCGACAAGGATGTCGAGTTCTATCTCGAGTTCTTCAAATACGGCTGCCCGCCTCACGGCGGCTTCGGCATCGGAATCGACCGCCTCACGATGCTCATGCTCGGACTTCACATCAAAGAAGCAATGTTCATCTTCAGAGGTCCGAACAGACTCACCCCGTAACAAAACAAAAATCCCGTCGAGTTTTGCCCGGCGGGATTTTTTTATAAAACGCCGCGATTTGTGTTGATAAAAAGCCAAAAAATTTTTATGCATTACGCCCGTTTAAACGGATATATAGGTGAAAGGCAAAGAAGGGAAGTGAATTCGATGACAGGCAAGCAGTTGGATCTGTGTATTTGCGAGATTGCCGCGGGAAACAGAGAAGCCCTGAGCCAATTATATATTGAAATGAAAGACCCGGTCTTTCGGTTTGCGCTGTCGTTGGTTCGCAGCCGACATCTCGCGGAGGATATCGAAGCGGAGACTTTTTTGAACATTATGCAGTCCGCCTGCGGCTATAAGCCGGGCACAAATGCGAGGGCGTGGATTTTCGCCATTGCGCGCAACTGCTGCATGGATTGCCTGAAAGCAAACGCAAAATTTTCGGTCGTCGATAATGACAGCCTTGATTTGCTGCCGACCGATGCAAACGGGCTTGAACAGACCGAAAATGCGCTGCTTGTTCTGGAAGCCATGAAAACATTGAGCGAAACGGAGCAGATGATAGTGTCGCTGTATCTGTATTCGGGTCTGAAGCAGACAGAGATAGCCAAGGTTTTGAATATCCCCTATTTGTCCGTCCGTTCAAAATACGGATACGCCATCAGAAAACTGAAGCGTTATTTCGAACGAAAAGGAGTGCATGCGGATGAGACGTAAATCAACGGAAGATTTCATAAAAAAATCAATGGATTTCAGTGCCCCGGAAGAGGTGTGGGATAAAATTAAAAATCAGCCGATTCAAAATGCTCGGAGCGGCAAACCCGAAAGGCGACCGAAAACGGCTTGGTATGCCGCAGCGGCGTGCATTGCGGCTTGCGTGGTTCTCGTTTGCGTTTTAGCCGTCAACAAAAGCCCGAAGCTTCCCGCTTCCGATTCGCTTCTGAACACCGAAAACGATACGGAACAGGATGCTCAAATCGTGACAGACAAAGCGGGAGAGCCCGAAAAGAAAGTGCCCGGCGAGACTGTTTCGCAGACGGCGGAGAAAACAACATCGGCCGTTTCCCACGGCGGCAGCGTGGCAGGTGTTTCCATCCCGACATACAAGGTCTGGAATCACAGGCTTTACGGGTGTGCGGGCGACAACCTTGCGCTGACGGATTCCGATTTAGGTCCGCTGCACCGCGAAAAAATAAACGGCACGGAGATTGCCGTCTATTCGCTGAAAAATATCCCCATGGAACAGAGCATAGGGGACAAGAAAAACGGTATTGTCCTGCGCTATGACTGCATATTGGACGGCATTTTTGAGCTTCGCGGAAAAAAATACGGGATAGTGAGCGAAACGGCTTATATCTGCCCCGTCCCCGAAAAGGGCGAGTATTTAGGTGAAGTCAACGGTGTGAAGTGCTATGAATTTAAAGGAAAAGCAGACGCGATACTCGTTGACCTCGGGAAATATGTGTCTCCCTCCGACGGGAGCATATACGAGAGCCTGTATGTTGCGGAGCTTATAGGATAAAAGAGCATAACAAAAAACGGGCGGCATAATCTCGGTTATGCCGCTCGCTTTAATTTTATATTGTTATTTTATCCCGTTGATGAACGAGAAGATCGCATCTATCCGCGCAATGATATCGCGTATATCATGCGCTATGCGGATAGCGGTGATGATATAGGCGGGGGTGAGGTCTGCTTTTGTAATACCCGAATAGTTGCGGGTCACGGTGAAGCCGAAGTCGCGGGTCGCGTCCTTGCCGGTGACGGTCATGCGCTTGTAGGCTACGGTTATCTTGTCGTAGCTCTCGGTCGCGGGAACCTTTCCGGTGAAGGCTATCTCGGCGCTCTCGCCTGCTTCAAGAACTATCGGATAGGGCAGGGCGAAGTTCAGCGTGCCGTTCTCCGAGGTTATCGAAGAGACCTTTATCTTGTCCTTCTTCGACAGGTTCTTGACCATAACGGAGTTGCAGGAGAAGAGGTGCTTCGAGAGAGTCGGCAGGAACGAGGAGTTCGTGCTCTTGAAGAGAACGACTACGTCGCTCGTCGGAGCGAGGCTCTCCATGAACTGGGGATATTCGATGTGCGAATATGCGTCCTTGATGTTGTCGGTGAGCAGGAGATCCATGAGCAGGGAGTAGGTGCGGGGATCCCATTCCGCTTGACCGTGATAGTGGCGGTTAACGACCCATGTGCGCTCAGGCATATAGCCGGTCGAAAGGTCGACTGTTCTGTCGGGCGAAATGTTGTTCTTGCCGGTCTTGACAGCCTGCTTGTAGTCGGCGGGGAACGTCTCGCCGAAGGGCGCACACACTGCGCCGCAGGAGTATTTCATGTTTACTATGCCGTCGCTGTTGTCAACGGTGCCTGATGCGAGCGGAACGCCGGAGCAAGCCTTTATCGAAACGCTGACACCTTTCTTCTGCTGAGCATAGAGGGTCTCGGAAATATGAGACATGAAGCCGTTTCTGACTTTTTCAACCTTTTCAATGAGCTTTGCGTTCTTGACGGAGTCGAGGCGCAGGGACTTGATATAGTCATATTGATCCGGAGCGCACATCTCCCAGAATGCGGGGATGTTTATAACGCTCGGAAGAATCATGCTCTTGAGTCCGTAGTCGGCGATGTTGTTCGCGCCATCGGCAGGGATGATGTCCATAACAAACGAGAAGTCGGTCTCGGTGTGCAGGATAGCTCTGAGGATATCGAGGGTGGTGTCGAAGTTCAATGCAAGGGGCTTGTCAGTGTAGAGATCGGAGACAAGGTTGCTGCCCGCGAGAAGCGGAGTGTCGAACACCGCGCGGTCGATATAGTTGTCGTTCGGATACTCATACATATAAGTGCCCAGCAGCAGGCAGCCCTGGCTGATGCTGTATACGCTGACCTTATCGTGTCCGGTGAGGGCGCAGACCTCTGCGAGATAATCGTGGAGCTGAGCCGCAACATCTGCGTGGCTGAGTCTCCAGTCATAGAGGAAGTTGAAAACATGGTCGTCGCCTATCTCGTCGCCGATGACCTCCATGTCGAGGAACTCGGAGCCGGTGTAGGGGACGAGGTCGAGCTGGTCGTTCTTCGTGAACGCCTCGAGGCTCGTGTTCTTAGCGCCGCTGAGTATCGGCACGATGTCGTAATAGGAAGTGCCGTCGTCGTTCATTCTGAGCGGCTCAACGATAGACGTGATGATGTCGCGCAGCGGCTTTTCTATGCCGTCCGTGCCCTTCTGGGCGATGAGCTCGATTATGCCCGTGATAAGGTCGGGGGCATTGACTCCGAGGAGCTTGAGAATCTCTTTGGTGTCGGGCGGGAAAACGCGCTTCAATGAGCCGTCCTCCTGCTTCTCCGAGAGAATCGTCGCGCCGAAGCCGGAAATCATAACAACGGGCGAGTGACCGCATGCGCACTTGGTGGCGGCCGCCGCGGTGGACGCAAATACCGAGCAGAGCATTACTGCGGCGATGACAATGCAGAGTATCCGCTTAAACGGATTTTTCTTCATTTTTGTATTCTCCTTTCGTAAGCACATTTGTGCAACAGGAAAATTATACATTATTTTTACAAAATTGTAAACAATCTGTTTATACCTTTTTTCGACACGCAGTACCCTGCAACACCTAAAACTTTACAAGCATTGCGTCGTCTGATTGCGCTTAACTGCGTCTTCAAACTTGACAGGCGGCAGCCTGCCTGCGTTTTCATCCTTGTTCAACACAATCATACTTGCAACCGGATGTAAACTTTTAGGCGTTGCAGGGTACTATCCACCTATGGACAAAAATGAGCGAAGTGTGATATAATGAGCATGGAAGAAAAGCGGCAAAACAGAAAGGATGGTAATAACCAATGAAAAAGACTCTCAGACTGACGGCTCTTGTTATGGCTGTCGCGATAATCGTCTGCGCCTTTGCGGGCTGCGGAGCGAAAATCGACAAGCTCATAGTCGGCAAGTGGAGCGACTCGCAGAACAACGCCACTATCGAGTTCAAAGAGGACGGCACTTTCCAGTATGATTCGAGCAACCTCAATATCCTGGGCATTTCCGTCGGCACTTCGGTCTCCGGTACATACAAGGTCGACACCGAGGTTGACCCCGCGACCGTGACCATAGTCCCCGAGATAGCTATCGCGGGCTTCAAGGCGGGCACGGAGATAACCTTCACCGCGTCCTATAACAAGGACAACAAGGTGCTCACGCTCAATAACGACAGCTGGGGCACTCTGAACCTTACCGAAGTCGAAGCGTAAAGCAAAAACAAAACGGGACTGCCGTATTCGGCAGTCCTCAGATTGTCAATAAACCCGGTTTGGAGATTTCGCCGGAATCAATGCCTCCCTTGTGTAAAGGGAGGTGGCGCGAAGCGCCGGAGGGATTGTTTTGAATAAGCTTCAAATTTTCAAAAATGCCAGGTATTTTGAACTTTCATTACAGCAACCCCTCAGTCACGGCTTTGCCGTGACAGCTCCCCTTACACAGGGGAGCCTTGAGACCGTGCATGACGGACTTTTTCAACAGAATGGGGACTGCCGATAACGGCAGTCCTTTGTTATTTATATCAGCCTTTTGAGCGTTTCCGTGACTGCCGCCGCCGGGGCTTTGCCGCCGAGCGCGCGCATACACTGCCCGATAAGAAACTGAAACGCCTGCGTCTTGCCGTCTTTGTACTGCGAGACGCTCTTTTCGTTTTCGGCGATAACGCGTTTTACCGCGTCCTCTATCGCCGCCGCGTCGGTCATCAGAGAAAGTCCGTTTTTTCGGACATACTTCGCCGGGTCGGCGTTTTCGGTAACTATTTTTGCAAAGACTTTTTTCGCCGTGCCGCGGTTTATCTCCCCTGACGAGAGCATATTTATGAGCCTGCCCAGCGAGTCGGGGTTGAAATTCGCACCTTCAATGCTCATTCCCGCGCCGCGAAGTACGGCAGGGAGCTCAACATTTATCCACGATGCGGCGTCCTTTGCACTCTTGCAGAGCATAACCGTGCGGTCGAATAGCTCCGCCGTGAACGGCGAAGACATCAGTATGTCAATCTCCGCTCTGCCGAGATTATATTCCTCGCTCCAGCGGCGGCGCTTCGCCTGCGGCAGTTCGGGCATCTGATTTTTTATCTTTTCAATGTCGGAATTTGAAATGACTACCGGCGGAATATCCGGCTCGGGGAAATATTTGTAGTCGCTCGTGTCCTCTTTCGAGCGCATAGCATAGCTCATACCCGCGCCGTCGTCCCAGCGCCGGGTCTCTTGAATAATAATCCCGCCGCTCTCAATCAGCGATATCTGCCGCGCGCTCTCGCTTTTTATTGCGCGCTCGGCGGCTCTGAACGAGTTGAGATTCTTCATCTCCGTGCGCGTTCCGAGTTCTATTTCACCCTCCGGGCGGACGGAGAGATTTATATCCGCTCTCAGCGAGCCCTCCTGCATCCGGCAGTCCGAAACGCCGGAAAAGCGCATCAGCTCGCGCAGCTTTTCAAGATATTCGACCGCCTCCTCGGCGCTTCTCATATCCGGCTCGCTGACTATCTCAAGCAGCGGCACTCCGCAGCGGTTGCAGTCGATGAGCGTGCGGTTGTCGTCGGGGGAGTGCATGAGCTTCCCCGCGTCCTCCTCCATGTGCATCTCTTTTATGCGTATAATTTTGCCGCTGTCGAGCGTGACCGAGCCGTTTCGGCATAGCGGCAGATATAGCTGGGATATCTGATAAGCCTTCGGCAGGTCGGGGTAGAAATAATTTTTGCGGTCGAAGCGGCTTATCGGCGTTATCTCGCAGCCCGCCGCGAGACCCGCGCGGACGGAAAGCTCAACGGCTTTTTTGTTCAGCGTCGGCAGAGTGCCGGGCAGTCCAAGGCACACGGGGCAGACATGCGTGTTCGGCTCGCCGCCGAACTCAGTCGGGCAGGAGCAGAATATCTTTGTCTCAGTCAGCAGCTCTATGTGGACCTCGAGCCCGATAACAGTTTCGTATCTCATTTGAAAGCCTCCCATAGTACCTGTAATGCCTAAAAATTTACAAGCATTGCGCCGTCCGACTGCGTTTAGCTGTGTCTTCAAACTTGTTCAATACAATTATACTTGAAGCCGAATGTAAATTTAGATGTTACAGGGTCAGACACTTTGCCGTGCCCAAAAGATTCTCGTCCGCGAACGGCGCCGCCATGAGCTGAAGCGCGGCTGTTTTTCCGCACGGCACGCTTATCGCCGGGAGTCCAGCGAGGTTAGCCGAAACGGTGTATGCGTCGCCGATATAAGTTTTCAGCGGGTCGTCAAGACTCTCGCCGAGCTTCGGCGCGGTTGACGGATAAACTGCGCCTGCGATGAAATCATATTTTTTGAAAGCGTCCGAAAGCGCGTCGCGTATAACCCTGCGCGCTCTCAGCGCCTTGTTGTAATATGCGTCGTAGTATCCCGCGCTGAGCACGAAATTACCGAGCATTATCCTGCGCCTGACCTCGCGCCCGAAGCCCTCGGAGCGGCTTTTGATATACATTTTTGTCAGGTCGGCTGAATTTTGTGCGCGCCGTCCGAAGCGAACCCCGTCATACCGCGCAAGATTCGAGCTCGCCTGCGCGCAGGCGATTATATAATAGGCGGGCACGGCAAACCTGAGCGGCGGAAGCGAGAAATATTCAACCCTCGCGCCGAGCGATTCAGCTTTTTTGAGCGCATTATTCACAGCACTGCGTATATCTTCGCCGCAATTATCAATAAATTCATTCGGCATGCCTATAATTTTGCCGCAGAGCGAATAGGACTCGACAAAATCCGAACGGACGGGAGCAGTATCCTCTGTTGTAGAATCACCGCAGTCGCGCCCGGATATTATCGCCGCGAGAGCCGCGCAGTCGGAGGCATTTCTCGCTATCGCGCCTATCTGATCAAATGACGAGGCATAGGCGACAAGCCCGTTTCGGGAGACGGTGCCGTAGGTCGGCTTGAAGCCGAATACCCCGCAGAACGCTGCGGGCTGTCTGACCGAGCCGCCCGTGTCCGAGCCGAGCGCGAGCGGGACTATCCCCGCCGCGACTGCCGCCGCCGCGCCCGAAGATGAGCCGCCGGGCACACGAGTTTTGTCAACGGGATTGAGCACCGCGCCGTAATACGAAGTCTCGCCCGTCGAGCCCATGGCGAACTCGTCCATGTTGAGCTTGCCGACGATAATAAGCCCCGCTTCTTCGAGCTTTTCTACCGCCGCCGCGCTCACGGGCGGCACATAATTTTCGAGCATATGCGACCCGCAGGTCATTTTGACATCTTTTACTGCGATGTTGTCCTTTATACCTATCGGCACGCCCGCGAGCGGCGATATATATTCGCCTGCATCGATGCGTTTTTGTATTTCTGAGCCTTTGCTATATGCGCGCTCGCGGCAGAGCGTGATGAAGCAGTTGAGTTCTTTATTCTGCTTCTCGGATTCATATACGGCGTCTAAGACGTCGACGATTTTTATCTCGCCGCACCTGATTTTTTCTGCCAGAACGAGGGCGGAATCCTTAATAATATCTCTCATAGCGCACCTCATTCCACTGTTTTCGGGACGCAGAAGCAGCCGTCCGCCGTTTCAGAAGCATTCGACAGAGCCTCTTTAACGCCGAGCGTCTCGCCCGGTTCGTCCTCGCGCAGTACATTCACCGTGTAGGATAAATTGGTCAGCGGCTCAACGCCGTCGGTATCGAGCGCCGACAGCGTGTCCATATATGATATTATCTTTTCAAAATCTCTGCGGCAATCCTCGCGCTCGTCGGTGTCAAGCTCAATGTGCGCGAGCGATTCGAGATGCGATATGAGTTCGTCGGATATTTCCATCTGCTGACCTCCGTAAGCTTTCTATTGTAAATTATATCAGAAAAAGGCAAAAATTTCATTATTTTCAGGCTCATAAAAACGCGAACCGGGGGAAAGAATAAAAAACGGATTTGAAAAAAATCCTAATTTTCCCGCGAAGGGATCTATGGAGTGTGCTCTCAATGGAAAACCGCAATCAGCAGAACAAGCAGGGTCAGAACCAGCAGAATCAGCAGCAGAACAACAAGCAGCAGAATCAGCAGGAGAACAAGGCTCAGAACAAGCGCAATAAGCTCAACGAGGAATAAGCCTCACCCGCCGCGCGGCGGGTACATATCCGAAGTCCCTGTATTATTTTGCAGGGGCTTTTTGTTATTGCAACTGCGGACTTTTTATGATAGAATACTCATGTATAAGGCTCATATAAAAATGAAAGGAATGAATTTCAGTGGGAAAGAAAAGTTCATCTGAAAAGCTTGTCATAGCAGCCGCTTCCGCAGGTGCAGCAGTCGGCGCGGCGTATCTTGCTGTCGGCAACGCGATTTTCAACAAGACCATGAGCAAAAAGTCCATCGCCAAAAAAATGGACGAGAAAAAGAACGAGTATGACGGCATCACAAAAGAAGGTATGGAGTGGTTTGACTCCGCGAGCCCCGCAAAGGTGAAGATAGTCACTCCCCGCGGCGGATATGTCCACGGCGAGATAATCCTTGCAGACGAGCCGAGCGATGTCTGGGTGATAGTAATTCACGGCTACACCGGCTCGCCCAGAAGAATGGGTTCGTTCGGCAAGAGGTTCCACGAGATGGGCTACAACTGCCTGTTCCCGTATCTCTGCGGCCACGGCGCGAGCGAGTCGAACTATGTCACCATGGGCTGGAACGACAGAATCGATATCAAGGCGTGGATCGACTACATAATCAACGAGAATGCGAATGCGAAGATAGTGCTCTTCGGTCTCTCGATGGGCGCGGCTACAGTCATGATGACTACCGGCGAGCCGCTTGAATCGAATGTCGTCTGCGCTATTGAGGACTGCGGCTATACATCAGTATGGGACGAGTGCAGGGTCAACATGAAGGACGCTTACGGTCTGCCGACATTCCCGTTCCTCTCCGCCGCAAGAAGTGCCACGATGCTGCGCGCGGGCTATGACATGAAGAAAGCCTCGTGCATAGAGCAGGTCTCGCGCTCCGTCACGCCGACTCTGTTTATCCACGGCGACAAGGACGATTTCGTCCCGTTCTGGATGCAGGAGCGCGTCTATCGCGCCGCCGCGTGCGACAAAGAGAAGCTGGTTATCCCCGGCGCACCGCACGCAGAAGCCTCGACCGTCGCCCCCGAAAAATATTGGTCAACAGTTGATAAGTTTATCAAGAAGTATCTTTGATAATAATTAAAAATGAACCCCGTTGATTTGACGGGGAGTGAAAAAATCCTACCCATCTCGGGTAGGATTTTTTATGTCGGTTGTTTTGAATGGAGACGGGTGTATGAATCGGAAAATATCGCCATCAGCAGCTCTCATATGCCTCGCGGATAAGATCTGTTTCGCCCTTGAATAGAGCGTTGTCGCTTTCGATATCGTATTTTCTGTAGTCCTATTCGGGAGGCTCGAGGCACGGCGAGAGATCGTATTTTGAATAGCGAATGCCCGAGCTTTCGCCTGCATCGATTCTTTTTATTACTTCAAGCAGATCCTCTGCACTTCGCCGTCCGAAAAAGCACCCTCGTAGGCATACATCGCCTTTTCGTCCTGCAATATTTCGCACAGATTGAAATAATCATTCTGATTGAATTTTCTCAGCACGAGCCTGTCGGTCTGAGCAAAAATTTCTTTATTCATCTGCATGTTTCATGTTCCTGCGGACGTGTTCTTTTATCGCCGAAAACGACTCGTCGCTGATATCGTGCTCCATCTTGCAAGCATCCTCGGCGGCGGTCTTTTCGTCAACGCCGAGACGGACGAGAAACTTCGAGAGCAGGGTGTGGCGTTCGTATATTTTCTTCGCCACATCGAGCCCCGATTCGGTGAGGGTCAGATACCCGTCCTTGTCCATGAGAAGATAGCCGCCCTGTTTGAGAAGTCCGACGGCGCGGCTGACGCTCGGCTTTGAAAATCCCATATATTCGGCGACATCGAGCGAGCGCACAACGCCGTTTTTTGAGAGTATATAGACGGTTTCGAGATACATTTCGCCCGATTCCTGAAGATGCATATCTGTTCCTCCCTTTTTGGTGTGTGTATTGTTATATATTAAAGGTATGATATCACTTCGCTCAGGAAAAATCAAGGGCGGGAGGATATGTATGAAATATCCAAAGCAAGCGGTTAGCACAGGCTAATTGTTTGTTGATGTCGCCGAAATTGCGTTTTACGGCAAAAAATTGAAAAAAGTCTATTGACAGGGAACAACTATAGGAGTACCATATATCACGGTTAGCGGGTGCTAATCAATTTTAAAGCCCCAAGGTTAGCGTATGCTAATCCCGGAAATACAAAAGAGGAAGAGGGACTCAATATGATGCCTTTGATGTTCGCACAGGTCGGCGAAGAGAATATCATCAAGAAGATAGGCGGCAGCCCGGAAGTAAAACAGCATCTCGAAAATCTCGGATTTGTCGTCGGCGGCACCGTCAAGGTAGTCAACGCCCTGGGCGGAAATGTTATAGTCAACGTCAAGGAGTCGCGCGTTGCCATCAGCGAAGAGATGGCGAAGAAAATCATGATATGACGGCGCTTTTGCGCAGTACATATAGCGGTTGTACCAAACGGTTACAACACCACCAAGAATAATATTGCACAAAAGGAGGATATAAGCAATGAAAACTCTCAGGCAGGCTAAGATCGGCGAAACGGTCAAGGTAGTCAAGCTCCACGGAGAGGGCGCAACAAAGCGCCGCATCATGGACATGGGACTGACCAAGGGCGTGGAGGTCTATATCCGTAAGGTCGCGCCTCTCGGCGATCCGGTCGAGGTCACGGTGCGCGGCTATGAGCTCTCGCTCAGAAAGGCCGACGCGGACATGATCGAGGTCGAATAAGACCCCGCGCAGAAAAGTTGATATAATTTCAAGAAAGAGAGGCTATCAAAATGGATTTACGCATTGCTCTTGCGGGTAACCCCAACAGCGGTAAAACCACATTGTTCAACGCTCTCACCGGTTCGAACCAGTTCGTCGGTAACTGGCCGGGCGTTACGGTTGAGAAAAAAGAAGGAAAACTCAAAAAGCATGACGGCGTTATCATCACCGACCTTCCCGGTATCTACTCGCTCTCGCCCTACACCCTTGAGGAAGTTGTCGCGAGAAACTATCTTATTGATGAGCGCCCGGACGCTATACTTAACATAATCGACGGTACGAACCTCGAAAGAAACCTCTATCTCACCACCCAGCTGACCGAGCTCGGCATCCCCGTTGTTATCGCCATCAACATGATGGACGTCGTCAAGAAGAACGGCGACAAGATAAACGTCGATGAGCTCTCCCGCCAGCTCGGCTGCAAGATAGTTGAGATCTCCGCCCTTAAAGGTGACGGAGTCATGGACGCCGCCGAGGCTGCTATCGAGGCTGCAAAGAGCACCAAGACCGTTCCGATGCATACATTTGAAGGCTCCGTCGAGCACGCTCTCGCGCACATCGAAGAGGCCGCCGTCCACGGACTCCCCGAGGAGCAGCAGAGATGGTACGCTATCAAAATCTTCGAGCGCGACGACAAGGTTCTCGCGAAGCTCAACCTCGACAAGGCGACCCTTGAGCACGTCGAGGGCGACATTCAGGCAGTTGAGAAAGAGATGGATGACGACGCAGAGTCCATCATCACGAATGAGAGATATATCTACATCGCGTCTATCATAAAAGCCTGCTACAAAAAGAAGAATGTCGGTCAGCTTTCGACCTCCGACAAGATCGATAAGGTCGTCACAAACCGCTGGCTCGGACTTCCGATATTCGCAGTTATTATGTTCCTCGTCTACTACATCTCCATGGTCACTGTCGGCTCGTTCGCGACCGACTGGATGAACGACGGAGTGTTCGGCGACGGCTGGCACCTGCTCGGCATCGGCTCGAAGGCTTATTCGACCGACGCTGATGACTACACCGCCGCTACCGAGGCTGTCAGCGCATTCACCGGCATTGATTTCGGCGCAGAAGATTTCGACGCCGACAAGGCTCTCGCCGAGATGAAAGCCTATCAGCCCACAGCGGAGACCGCAACGGTTGATGTTGAGGATGAGGAGACCCTCGCTGTCAACGCCATGACCGCTTATTACTCGGCAATCCCCGCAAACCTCTCCAAGGCTGACAAAGAAGCAACAGTAGGCATGACCTATGTTGACGCTGTCAAGTACCTTGAAGAGAAGGGCTTCGACGAGCCCGATCCCGCCGCTTACGGCGTGTGGGTGCCCGGCATTCCGGTTCTCGTCGGCAACGGACTTGAAAAGGTCGGCGCGGCCGACTGGCTCAGCGGACTTATCAACGACGGTATCATCGCCGGCGTCGGCGCTGTCCTCGGATTCGTTCCCCAGATGCTCGTCCTGTTCCTGCTCCTCGCATTCCTTGAGGCGTGCGGCTACATGGCTCGTATCGCATTCGTCCTTGACCGTATATTCCGCAAGTTCGGTCTCTCCGGCAAATCCTTCATCCCGATGCTTATCGGCACCGGCTGCGGCGTTCCCGGAATTATGGCTTCGCGTACCATTGAAAATGAGCGCGACCGCCGTATGACCATAATGACAACAACATTCATCCCCTGCGGCGCTAAGGTACCGTTCATCGCCATGATCGCAGGTGCGCTCTTCGGCGGCTCCGCTTTGGTATCGACCTCCGCTTACTTCATCGGCATGGCGGCTATCATCTGCTCAGGCATCATGCTCAAGAAGACAAAGATGTTCTCCGGCGATCCCGCTCCGTTCGTTATGGAGCTTCCCGCCTATCACTGGCCGACCCTCAAGAACGTCCTCCGCTCCATGTGGGAGCGCGGCTGGTCCTTCATCAAGAAGGCAGGTACAATCATCCTTCTTTCAACTATCGTTGTCTGGTTCACCTCTTACTTCGGCTTCGTAGACGGCCACTTCGGAATGCTTGCAGAGGATCAGCTTGATCAGTCCCTGCTCGCAAAGGTCGGCTCGGCTATCGCCTGGATCTTCGTTCCGCTCGGCTGGGGCAACTGGCAGGCAACCGTCGCTTCTATCACCGGACTTGTCGCAAAGGAGAACATCGTCGGTACGATGGGCATCCTCTACGGCGCAGAGGGCAACGTTTATGCAACCCTTGCAAAGGCGTTCACCGGCATAACCGCTTATTCGTTCCTCGTCTTCAACCTCCTGTGCGCTCCCTGCTTCGCGGCTATCGGCGCTATCAAGCGTGAGATGAACAGCGCAAAGTGGACCTGGTTCGCAATCGGCTATCAGTGCGGCTTCGCCTATGTTATCTCCCTTATGATAAACCAGTTCGGCAACCTCTTCACCGGCAACATCCACGGCGCAGTTGATATCGTAAGCCTTGTGTTCGCGTTCATCTTCCTCGCCCTGATAATCTTCATGCTCGTACGTCCTTACAAGGAAGCTACGAAGCTGACCTCCGATGTAAAGGTTACGAAATAAAGCAAAACACAATCTGTGAAAGGAGTCTTTTCAAATGCTCGCGTGGTTATCAAAGAATATTGCAACCATTATAATATGCCTTGTGCTTGCCGTTATCGTGGCACTGATTATATACAATCTTGTCAAGGATAAAAAGAAAGGCAAATCCTCCTGCGGCTGCAACTGTGCCCACTGTGCTATGGCAGGCTCCTGCCACAGCGCGAATCAGCAAAAGGGCAAAAAACGCAGCTGATAAGCACAACGGAACAGAGAAAAGGACGCAGTGCAAACTGCGTCCTTGAGCGTGTCGATAAACCTATTTTGGGTGGTTTCGCAAAAACCAAAGCCTCCCT
>SAMEA104315420__coassemble_239_pt1 | contig 46840 bp, 36 predicted proteins | sample SAMEA104315420__metabat2_low_PE_006 | metagenome-assembled genome bin SAMEA104315420 (sample SAMEA104315420) | gut metagenome | biome: Monkey gut; feature: monkey-associated habitat; material: faeces | place: China | collected 2013 | reverse complement strand
TTATCATATTAGCGGCGACGAACCGTCCTGAGACACTCGATCCCGCGCTCACCCGCCCCGGCCGCTTCGACAGGCGCGTGCCCGTTGAGCTGCCCGACCTTGCGGGACGCGAAGCGATACTGAAAGTCCACGCAAAGAAGATAAAGACTGCGGATGACGTTAACTTCCACACGATAGCGCGAATGGCATCCGGCGCATCGGGCGCGGAGCTTGCCAATATTATAAACGAGGCGGCTCTGCGTGCGGTCAGAAACAACCGCACGGTAGTCACCGAGGCGGATCTCGAGGAGAGCATCGAGACTGTCATTGCGGGCTATCAGAAGAAGAACGCCGTGCTCTCGGATGACGAAAAGAAGGTTGTCGCCTACCATGAGATAGGTCATGCGCTCGTTGCGGCGATGCAGTCGCACTCGGCACCCGTGCAGAAGATAACGATAATTCCCCGAACCTCCGGCGCGCTCGGCTATACAATGCAGGTGGATCAGGGCGACAAGTATCTGCTGACAAAACAGGAGCTTGAGAATAAAATTGCAACGTTTACGGGCGGACGCGCCGCTGAGGAGCTCGTTTTCGGCGAGGTGACGACGGGCGCATCGAATGACATCGAGCAGGCAACCAAGCTTGCCCGCGCAATGATAACCCGCTACGGCATGAGCGACGATTTTGACATGGTGGCGCTCGAAACGGTGTCGAATCAGTATCTCGGCGGCGACGCTTCTCTCGCCTGCTCCGCCGATACGCAGAATGAAATCGACCGCAAGGTCGTTGAGCTTGTAAAGCGTCAGCATGAGAAGGCTTCCAAGATTCTCGCGGACAACCGAGCAAAGCTCGACGAGCTGGCAAAATATCTCTACGAAAAAGAGACTATCACGGGAGAGGAATTCATGTCCATTCTCGATAAAGGAGGCGAAAAGGAATGAAAAGGCGTTCCGGCTTCGGATGGATGGAGCTCATAATCGGCATTGCGCTCGCGGCGCTCGGAATATTCACTTTTGTTTATCCCGACAATGCGGTGACGACCCTCGTTATTATCTACGGCATAATCGCCATAATAACCGGCATTGCGGATGTTGTGCTCTATGTTCGCGTTGACAAGCATCTCGGCTTCGGCCCGACTGTGTCGCTCATTTCGGGCATACTCAGCGTCATGGCGGGCGTCATGCTGCTCGTCTATCCCAACGCGGGCAAATGGGTGCTCTCACTCCTGTTCCCGATATGGTTCATCGCGCACTGTCTCTCGAGGCTCTCGCACCTGAACACGATTCGGTTCATCGCGGGCAATTTCGTCTACTGGTTCACGATGATTGTCAACATTATCGGACTTGTGCTCGGCATTGTGATGATATTCAGCCCGAACATCTCGGTTGCGGCGGTCGCTTACATCGTCGGCGCATACCTTGTGCTGTTCGGCATTGACTGCATCATACTTGCGTTCAGTCGCATCGGCGAGGGCAAACAATACTGATAAAACAAAAAGCAAGGTCAAGCGTAGTTTTGACCTTGCTTTTTTCTGCTTTCCAAACAGTGCCGCCGACGGCGGCATAGGGTCGTCGAGTCGCCGACCCCTACAAAGAATCTCAAATTCAACATTGAGCCATATTGATAAAAGCGCCGGAGACGGGAAATTCCCTGTCTCCGGCGTTTTTATTTATTTTGTTCAGTCGGTCACGGACACAATATTTATCAGCACCTCGACCATCTTGGGCAATGCGTCGACAGGTATCGCCTCATAGATACTGTGGAAATTCATGCCGCCGGTCGAGAGGTTCGGGCACGGCAGACCCTCAAACGAGAGACGTGCGCCGTCCGTTCCGCCGCGTATCGGCACTATTTCAGGCTCAACGCCCGCATCGCGCATGGCTTTTTCGGCGCGCTCGACGATGTCCATATGCTTCTCGATTATCTCGAACATATTATAATAGCTGTCTTTTATATTCAGCTCGAAAGTGCCCTCGCCGTACTTTTCGTTCAGGAAACCGACGGTATCGGCGACGAACTCCTTGCGGCGCTCGAAGTTATTCTTGTCGTGGTCGCGGATTATCATATGCGCGCTCGCCTCGGTCTCGTTGCCGGCGATATGCGCCACATGATAAAAGCCCTCGCGTCCCTCGGTATGCGCCGGGGTCTCCCACGCGGGGAGCATATTGACGAACTCCGCGAGATACAGCGCGGCATTTTTCATCTTGTTCTTGGCGGTTCCGGGATGGGTGTTGACTCCGTGAACCGTAATATCTGCCGCCGCGGCGTTGAAGTTTTCGCACTCGATACCGCCGACCTCGCCGCCGTCGACAGTATAGGCAAAATCGGCGTTGAAGCGCGCAAAATCAAAGTGATCCGCGCCGCAGCCTATCTCCTCATCGGGAGTGAAGCAGATGCTCAGCGCACCGTGGCGGATGTTTTTGTTCGCGTTGATTTCGGCGCACAGGGCGACTATCTCGGCGACTCCCGCCTTATCGTCCGCGCCGAGCAGAGTCGTGTGATCGGTAACTATAAGCTCGCGCCCGATATATTCATCGCCGACCATCGGGGCGTTCGTGCCGTCAAATTTGATTATCTGCGGCTTGACGTTAGCGCCGCTGACATCGGGGGAAGTGTCCATATGCGAGACAAGCCCTATCTTCGGGCAATTTTCGCAGCCATCGGACGCAGGGATATGCCCATAAACATAGCCCATTTCGTCGCGCATTGCATCGGCGACTCCCGCGCCGCGAAGCTCCTCGACGAGATAATCGGCAAGGACGAGCTGGGTCGCAGTCGAGGGCACGGTATCGCTCGACTCGTCGGAAGTGGTTTCAAAGGTAACATATTTCAGAAATCTTTCGGTAACGGTCATTTTTATCATCTCCGTTTTTTTGTCGGTTCAATGATAGCACAATCGGCGGAATTTGGCAACAGAGCGGTGAGATTTGGGGGAATATCGGTGTGTTTTGGGGCGTGAAATTTCAATCGTAAAGCCGATGTGATTTTGTATCGGCTGCGCCGACAGCGTACAGCCGCAAGGGCTGTCCCTACGGTATTAAAATTAAATATTCGTGAAGATTATGTGCCACCTATGCGGCATCGGTGCGTCGAGGTCGCCGCACCCTACAAGCTGCATGTATTTTGCCGTCGAACGATATCCGCCCTACTGCATCGCATTCACATAGTCACTCCAAATACAGAAAAACTGATACCTAAAAACAGGCAAAGCGAAAACTGCCCGTGCCACTTGCGTGACACGGGCAGCGTTCAATTATGCTTTGAGCTTTGGATTATGACTTAACCCTCAACATAAGCATACTGGAAGTACCAGTAGCCATAGGGGCTGTGCCATGTGCCCTTGAGGGACGCGCTCTGCAGCCAGAAGTCGTTGTAATATGCAACGGGGATGCAGGCGTAATCCTCGGACATAATCTTCTCAGCCTCGTGGAGAGCCTCAAAGTGAGCCTTGGAATCGGCGACCTTGGACTTATCAATAGCGGCGTCGAATGCCTTGCTGTTGTACTTACCATCGTTGTTGCCGTTGGTCGAATAGAACAGCTCGATCATGTTGGAAGCGTCGTTGTAGTCCATGACCCAACCGTTACGGGACATCTCATAGTTACCCTCACGGCGCTGAGCAGTGAAGGAGGACCAGTCGACGGTATCGATCTTCATGTTGATGCCGAGCTCCTTCTTGTAGACCTGCTGAAGATACTCAGCAACAGCCTTGTGGTAGCCGGAATCGTTGGTCGAATAAGTGATGGTCGGGAAGCCCTTACCGTCGGGATAGCCTGCCTCTGCGAGAGCCTTCTTAGCCTCGGCGAGGTTAGCCTGATAATCCTTGCTGATATAGGTGCTGCCGCCGTTTGCTGCGATAGCGTTGTCGATGAACATACCCTCGCTGTCAATAATGTTGGGTCCGACATAGTTGTAAGCCGGGCTGTAGGTACCCTGCATGATTGTATTGGCAATATACTCACGGTCAATAGCAAGGCTGAGAGCCTTACGGACATTGACGTTGTTGAAGGGAGCCTTCTTAAGATTCATGCTGAGATAATAGGTACCGAGGTTCGTATCGACATAGAAGTCGCCGCCGTCGGTGGACTTCTTGAGGCTCGGGATCTCCTCAGTGGGAACGTCCTTTATAAGGAGAGCCTCGCCGCCGGTATAAGCGGCATAAGAAGCAGCGGAATCCTCAAGAAGGAGGAAAGTAAGCTGCTCGGTAACGATCTTGCTGCTGTCCCAGCCGCCCTTATAGTTGGGGTTCTTCTTGCAGACGATCTTCTCGCTGGGAGTCCACTCGGTGATCATGTAGGGACCGTTGCAGACATAGGTCTCGGGCTTGGTTGCCCAAGCGTCGCCGTTCTTCTCAACGGTAGCCTTCTGAACGGGGCTCATGGTGCCGAAAGCAACGATCTTATCGAAATAAGAGCAGGGATAAGCAAGCTTGATGGTAAGGGTCTTGCCATCCTCGCTCGCCTTGACATTGAGCTTGTCGAGGTCGGGAGTTGTGGTCTGCTTGCCGTCCTTATCGGGATTGCCGATAGCATCCTGATAGCCTTCGATCATGCCGACAACAGTCTCGCCATAGGGAGCGGCGACCTTGGGATCGGCAATTCTCTTCATGGTGTACTCAAAGTCCTTGGCGTTGAGCTCGGTGCCGTCGGACCACTTCAGGCCGTCACGCATGGTGAAGGTCCAAGTAAGACCGTCAGGGCTGACGGTGTAGGACTCAGCCTGTCCGGGCTGAACCTTGTTGTCCTGGTCGATGATAAGCAGTGTCTCAAACAGAGTGATGAGCATGTTGCCGCCATCGACTGCACTGTTGAGTGCCGGATCGAGAGTTTCAGGGTTGGGACCGATCTGAACAGTGATGTTGTCGGTCTTCTCTGACTTCTTGCAGGAGCCCAGAACTGCGACAGCAGAAAGTGCGAGCACCAGAACAAGGAACAGAGATACGATTCTCTTGATCTTCATTGATACATCTCCTCTACAAATTTTTGCGGCTTTGCCGCTTTATATCCATTGCGCTCTTCGGCGCAACAAACACCGTTTTTCAGTCCGCGACCTTGTCGAGATGATGGCACGCGGCGAAATGACCGGGGCTGACCTCTTTGAGCTGCGGGCACTCGTTGGCGCACTGCTCGTCCGCATAGGGACAGCGGGTGCGGAAGCGGCAGCCGCTCGGAGGATTCAGCGGGCTCGGGACATCGCCCTCGAGCGGAATGCGCTTTGCGGCGCGCGCCGTCTTGGGATCCGCCTCGGGGATAGCCGAGATAAGGCTTCTGGTATAGGGATGGACGCTGTGCGCAATCAGCTCGAAGCTGTCCGCAAGCTCAACGAGTTTGCCGAGATACATGACTCCGATGCGGTTCGAGATATGGCGAACAACGCTCAGGTCATGGGCGATAAACAGATAGGTCAGTCCGAGCTCCTTCTGAAGATCCTCGAACATATTGACGACCTGCGCCTGAATGGAGACGTCGAGCGCGGAGACCGGCTCATCGCAGACGATGAACTCGGGATCGACCGCAAGCGCTCTCGCGATACCGACTCGCTGACGCTGACCGCCGGAGAACTCATGCGGATAGCGGTTTGCGTGCTCGCTGTTGAGTCCGACGCGCTCAAGAAGGGAGATTATCTTCTCTCTTCTCTCCGCCTTGTTGGCGGCGAGATGGTGGATATCAATAGGCTCGCCGACGATATCGCCTATCGTCATGCGCGGGTCAAGGCTCGCATAAGGATCCTGGAAGACCATCTGCATTTTGCGCCTGTAGGGCAGCATATTGACAGCGGTCTTGCTCGCCTTGTCAAAGATGACTTTTCCGTCATAGATTATCTTGCCGTCCGTGGGCTCATAGAGTCTGAGCAGAGTACGACCGACGGTAGTTTTGCCGCAGCCGGACTCGCCGACGAGACCGAGCGTCTCTCCCTTATTGATAAAGAACGAGACATCGTCGACTGCCTGGACGAATTTTTTGTGCTTTCCTCTGCCGCCTGCCGGGAAATACTGCTGCAGGTGCTGCACTTCAACGAGCTTTTCATTCTCACTCACAGCTTATCTCCCCCTTTTCAAATTCTTCTTTCTGAAGCAGCCAGCAGTGGCTGTAGTGCGTATCGCTAAGCTCCGTCTTGGGCGGCATCTCGCGCAGGCATATCTTCATGCAGTTTGCGCAGCGCGGCGCGAACGGGCAGCCTGCGGGAGGATTCAGCAGGTCGACCGGCTGACCCTCGATAGGCACAAGGCGCTCTATCTCCTGAGCGCTGAGCTTGGGAATAGAATTGATGAGTCCTTTGGTGTATTCATGCTTGGGCTCATAGAATATCTCATCCGCCGTGCCGTATTCAACAATGTGACCGGCATACATGACGGCGATTCTCTCGCACATGCTGGCGACGACGCCGAGGTCATGGGTTATCATTATGATGCTCATGCCTAGCTTCTGTCTGAGTTCCTGCATAAGCTCGAGTATCTGAGCCTGAATGGTAACGTCGAGAGCCGTTGTGGGCTCGTCGGCTATGAGCAGTTTGGGCTCGCACGCGAGGGCTATTGCTATCATGACTCGCTGACGCATACCGCCGGAGAGCTCATGGGGATACTGCTTGAGGCGCTTTGTGGGCTCGTTGATGCCGACAAGCTCGAGCAGCTCCTTCGCGCGGTCATATGCCTCTTTTTTGCTCTTGCCCGTATGCAGGCGGATAACCTCGGTTATCTGATTGCCGATAGTATAGACAGGGTTGAGGCTCGTCATGGGATCCTGGAAGATTATCGAGACCTCGTTGCCCCTGATTTTGCGCATTTCTTTTTCGCTCATCTTTTCGATCTGATGACCGTTGAAATATATCGTACCGCCGATGAGCTTGCCGGGATAGGCGGTAAGACCCATGATTGAATAAGCCGTAACGGATTTGCCCGAGCCAGACTCGCCGACTATGCCGAGCACCTCGCCCTCGTTCATGGAGAAGGACACGCCGTTAAGCGCCTTGACCTCGCCCGCGGGGGTGAAGAACGAGAGTTTTTCGTCTTTTATTTCCAGAAGTTTTTCGCTCAAAATTCTCGCCCTCCTTGTCAGTTTTTCAGCTTCGGATCAAACGCATCGCGCAGTCCGTCGCCGAAGAGGTTGAATGCGAGAATGATGACGCTGATAAGTATTGCCGGCAAAAACAGCAGATGCGGATAAGTGTTCATGCCCTTGACCGCATCGGTTGCGAGGGAGCCGAGCGACGGCATGGGAGCCGCAACGCCGAGTCCGAGGAAGCTCAGATAGCTCTCGGTGAATATAGCCGAGGGGATCTGAAGCGTTGTGGTAACGATAAGGGTGCCGATGCAGTTTGTGAGCAGGTGCTTTCTGATTATGCGCGAGCTGCTTGCGCCGAGAGCGCGCGCCGCCGTGACATATTCGGACTCCTTGAGCACAAGAATCTGCGAGCGCGTGATACGCGCCATGCCGACCCAATAGAGCAGAACGAACACGAGGAATATCGCGATAAGGTTCGGTCCGACCGTGTTCATCCAGCCGAAGCCGGGCTGTTCGGCGAGCGCCGCAAGCCTCGGTTTCAAGGCTATCGAGAGCACTATTATCAAAAGAACATCGGGTATTGTATAGAGAATATCGGTGATTCTCATCATTATTATATCGACCCAGCCGCCGGCAAATCCGGCGACGGCGCCGAAAATCGAGCCGACTATCAAAACGAGCGCCGCGCAGATAAGACCGACGGTAAGGCTTATGCGCGTGCCCATCATAAGGCGGACTGCGAAGTCTCTGCCGAGCTTATCGGTGCCGCAGATATGCGGGAAAACCTTTTCGCCCGCGTCGATTTGCGCCTGCTCTGTCTGGCTGTATTCAAAAGGTTTGAGATTCTCGCTATACTTAATCTGCTGCTCGTAGCTATACGGCCAAAAAGCAGGCATAACATAAGCGAAAAACATTATTATAAGGATGAAAATGAGGCTGACCATCGCTATCTTGTTCTTGCGCAGGCGGCGCATACCGTCCGCCCAGAAGTTGACGCTGTCGCGCATGACGACGAGGCTCTCTTTTTCATCGTTTGTTGCCGGGATAAAATCATCTGCATTCAGGTGCAGACTCGGAAATTTTTTCTTCATCGTTTCTCTCCTGCCGCTCCCTTACTTGAGTTTGATACGGGGATCTATTATCTTATAGAGGATATCAACTATAACATTCGCCGCAATTATAAGAGTGGCAAGAACGATTGTTGTTCCCATTATCAAAGTATAGTCCTGAGTATTTATCGCCGAGACGAAGTCGCGGCCGAGACCGGGAATGGTGAATATCTTCTCCACGACGAACGATCCGGTCATAAGACCCGCCAGCATGGGGCCGACATAAGTAACAACGGGAAGAATGGCGTTTCGCAGGGCGTGCTTGAAAAGAACCTTGAAGTTCGACAGACCCTTTGCCCTCGCGGTGCGTATATAATCCTGACCCATGACATCGAGCAGGCTCGAACGCATAAGGCGGGTTATATAAGCCGTCGGATAAATCGAAAGAGCCGTGACGGGCATTATATAAGATGCCAATGAGTTTAGTCCTATTGTCGGTAATATGTTCAGCTTGCTTCCGAATGTATACAATAGAATAACACTGCTTATGAAGCTCGGTATGGCTATTCCGCAGGTGGCGAGCACGATAATAAGATTATCGGCGAACTTGCCCCTGTTATAAGCCGAGAGACATCCGAGTGGAACTCCCACGAGCAGCGACACGAGAACTGCAACGCCCGCAAGGCGCGCCGAAATCGGGAATTTCGAGAAAATTATGTCGCTGACATTTCGTCCTCGCTGTCTGAGGCTCGGTCCCATGTCTCCCTTGAGGAAATCGGACATATAAGTGATATAGCGCTCCCAGAGCGGCTTGTCCAATCCGTATTTTGCGGCAAGTGCTTCCTGAGCCGCCTTGCTCATAGACTTCTCAGCCGTGAACGGACCGCCCGGTACCAGATTCATCAGAAGAAAAGTCAGTGTTGCAACAATGAATATGCACAGCAGACCCATTGCAACACGCTTGATGATATACTTCGCCAAGTATGCCAACTCCCTGTCGTCAAAGTATCGGGGCGAAAATTGTGCGCCGCCCCGTAGAAAAAGCACCACAAACAACTAAAAGTGTTGAATTACAACTATTTATGACTGCTTAATATAGGACATATTAACATAATACAGCCGAAAATGCAAGCTTATACAGATTGAATTTATTGTCAAATACCCCGGAATGCCGTCAAAATTTTCGGCGGCTTTATATCTCGGTGTCCGCGATATTAGTTTTTTGCGCGCACGCGGCGCAAAGATTCCCGAAAGCGCGCTATTAAGCCGTTTTGCAAAATTTATTCGCTTTACTTCAACAATGTATCAGAGCACCGAATTACAGCTTTGCCGCATTAGTCGGAGATTGATTTTGCCATATAAATTTCAGATGTGATATTTGAGCACAGCAAAGAAGCATGGCAATATATGCATATTATAGCAAACAGAGCGCAGTAAAAAAACTGTGCTCCGCGAAAAATTATTCAAAAAGTTACTGCATGACGGAAAGGACAAAGCATACAGCTGACACAGTAAACAGCACTGCGGAAAGGGCAGTTGTCATAAATCTGCTCTTTCTTATATTATCTTCATTACCGCTTTCTTTGCTGATACCGACCATCATAAATTTGAACAGAATCGAGAGACCGAAAATCATTCCGGTCACGACATACGCTGTTCTAAGACCCGACTGATAAGACATAACATGCTGCGGATTCAAGAGACTTTCAAGTCTGATAAGTCCCAGCGGAATAGCCATAGTCAGACCGAAGCCAAACAGAATTTTAAGTCCGATAAGGTTGCTCATGCTCGGATATCCGCCGACTGCCGACTTTCCGGAAGCATCCTCAAGATTTCTCAAAACCGAGCCCACCTGACCGACGCTGTAAAGCTTGCCGTCGATAAGGTAGCCGTTGCCGAGCTTATCGTTTATAATAAAGTAATTTCTGGAATCCTGAAACCACACGGGCAGAGTGAACGGCACAAGTTTTCCTTTGACCTTTGCTAAAGCCAACAAACGGTTATTATCATCGCGTCCGTTGCGGCGCAGCTGCTTGCTCTCAAACGAGCCGAACTTTTCAATATCATCATAGTAAACCGACACTTTGTGCGCCGACATCGGCTTATAGAATGTCTTTGCATGATCCATAAATGCATCGAAGTACACTGCCTCAAAATGATCTTCATAGAAAGTGAACTTCGACATGAAGATAATTTTGAGCGCGCTGACGCTTATAAAATATGTAAGCGCAGCCGCTACTGCAATGACGACGATGCGCTCCGGCGCCGGTCCTTTGAGAATGATGGACACGGCTTCGTAAATCAGCATCGCAGGAAACGCAAAGCCCACAAGGGCGAGCAATAAACTCCCCGCTTCAAACGGTCGGACAACTGTCTTTTTCATAGGGTTCTCCCTTTCAGTTTTTTACCAACTCTCTCTCCTTATCTGTATGAAAGAACGCGATATTGACCGTGAACTCCCTATCAGCCTCGCTGTATGACCAATCGAACTCGCCGTTATATTTCCCCGCTATCGCCTTGATGCTCTTTGTTCCGAGACCGTGGAAGCCGCCGGAATTCTTAGAAGTCCTGAGCGATTTGCCGACGGACTGCGGCTTGCGGTCGCTGGAATTGACGCAGGAAAGCATATCGAATTCATTGACCCTGTTTATCGAAAGCTCTATCGTCTTCTTTTCGGAAACGCTCGCCGCCTCGACCGCATTGTCAAGGATATTGCTCAAAAGCGTTATCAGATCCGGCGCATCCATAAACGAGAGGTTCGCCGTTCTTATATTGTATTCGAAGCTTATCCCGCTCGAATCGCAGATCGATTTATATTTGTTGAGCAGCAGATCGAGGAACTTGTTCTTCGTGTTGCCGAACATCGAATGATATTTTATATCGCCGTAGATATTCTCGATATATTCGCTGACTGCGGGATCGTCCGCGAGTGCTTTTATGGCGATAAGATGATTTTTCTCGTCGTGCGTTATCGTCTTGAGCATCTCGTTCTGCTGATCGAGCAGGGCGTAATAAGTCTGGTCGGTGCGCAGTCGCTCCGCCTCGCGCTGGGTCTTGTAGAGCTCGTCCATCTTGTGCGAAGTTCGCCCGTAAAAGACGAAGGTCAGAAACGCCGACGCGATTATAGCGATTGACGCGGCGGAAATTATAACGCTGATGTTCTTCGACAAGTCGTAGCGCACGGAGATTATCCAGAAAGTATAGAGGATAACTATCGACGCTATAGGATAAATCAACAGGAACGCCGGGATGCGCACGCCCTTCTGACCGCGCAGATACAGTCCCGCATAGACCGCCGCTTTTGTAAGCACGAAGAGGACGGACTTGCTCAAAAGCACCATGAGCAGATATATGTACATACTCGACTGATACGCCTTTATATCACCGCCGCCGATTATCGCGAGCAGGCTTATGACTATAAACTCCGACGCAGTGTTCGACACCGCTATGAACAGCGCGCCGAGCGTTGCGCCCTTGATATTACATTCAAAGAAGAGCTTTGCAAACACAGAGTCGATAACAAAGCAGAGCAAAATGTTGACGACCGTCGAATTGACAAACAGGAACGCCGCATACGCCACGGCATAGAAGCCAAAGCCGACCGCTGTTGCGACAATTTTCTTGCCCTTGGTCGAAAACAAATCGTTAAAGAACTGAAAAACAATAAACAGTTCCATAGCATGTGAAAGTGCAGAAACCAGATTCATTTAGATCATCGTCCCCCGAAATAGTTGAGAAAAAAGTGACGGAACTCCGCCTGTTTCCTGTAAGCTACAGGTATTTCGTACTCACCGCAGAGCACAACGGTCGCGCGGCTGTAATCCGTCGCGTAATGGACATTGACTATATAGCTCTTATGCACGCGAAAGAATGACGGCGCGGCAAGCTTTGAATCCCAGAAGTCAATGCCGTTTTCCGAATTGTACTCCCCGTGAGTCGTCACGACCCGCGTAGAGCGTCCGGCTATCTCAACAAAAACAATATCTTTTGAGAAGACGCACACGGATTTTCCGCTCTCTTTTACAAGAAAGCTTATGCGCGCCCTGTCGATGAGCTTCAGCGCTTTTTCGACTCCCGCTCTGAGCCGTTTTGCGTCGAGCGGTTTTGATATATATCTGAAAACACGCAGATCCATGGCATCGTCGATATAGTCATCATACGATGTGATAAAAAATATAATGATATTGCGGTTTCTCTTCTTCAGCCTTGCGGCGAGCTCGATCCCGTTATACGGGGTCATGCCGATATCGAGAAAAGCCATATCATATATTTCCGCGCTGTCATGCAGCTGCGCGCTGTCGGATATGAGATCGAACCGCGCGTCGATATTCTTCTCCGCAAGGGTTGTGCGAACCACCGATTCGATCTTTTTTATATAAGCACTGTCGTCATCACAAATTGCGATCTTCACGAAATGCCACTCCTCGTTGACAATTATATCATATGAGAAAAGTCAAGTCAAATTGTTTAAATCGTTAAATCGCCGAGTCATCTTTCTGATGTATGTAGCAGTCAACAAGGCGCCAGACCATCCTCTGCTCCTCGACGGAAAGCGACGAGAGCATCTCCCCTATCTGCTCGGGAAGAGAGTCGCTTATCACGCCGGAGAAGAAATAGTCCGCGTTGCAGTCGAGAGCCTGACAGATGAGCATGAAACTGTTGAGCTTCGGATAGCTTCTGCCGTTCTCTATATTGGATATCTGATTATCCGAGACTCCGATAATTTCCGCCAGCTCGGACTGCTTCATTCCGAGCAGCTTTCTGCGCTGCATTATCCGCGCCCCGATAACGGCATTCTTCTTTTCATCGTTCACTTTCATCACCCATGGAAAATGTTACCATTTGCCGCTTTTAATTGGAACAAACTGCCATTTACTAACACAATTATATTTGTAATACACTTTTATTTTATGCCGTTGTTAAATAATATTAAGGATTTGTGCAGTTTTGACGCAAAAATATGCAGTATTGTTTGCTATATTGAATTTTATTGTTGACATGTTATCATGTACTTGTCCCAAAAATACCAAAGAAAGGAAATGCCGGACTTAAATGGAACCGGCAGCAGGTGGACAAAATGAAGAACATAGCAAAGAAAACGGCTGAGTCTGTTATCACTCTCGCCAAGAAGAACGTCAAGGACGACATCAATTCAACCGGTTCGCCCTGGTCTTATCAGCCCCGTATGCCCAAGAGCGCGGAGATCTATAAGAACAAATGATTTATGATCTGTCAGTTCGCCTGACTTCTCGCCTTGAGAAGCGCGGGTATCTGCCGGACAGCGAGGAAGAGATCGTAGCTTACGGTCTCTTTTCGCTGTTATCGAAGCTGATGTATGCGGTCATCTGCCTGATACTGGGGCTGATTTTCGGAATCGCCCTCGAAAGCATGGCTTTCTACGCCGTGTTCCTGTTCGTCAAGAAATACGGCGGTGGGTTCCACGCCTCGACCGAGGGCAGATGCATGATAATATCGACTATAGAAATACTTTTGTCGATATGCTTCGTTTTCTTCGCCCTGCGCGAGCCTGCGGTTTTGAGATCCGGTGCGCTCGCATCGGCAGTGGCATACATTATAATATGTATCCTCTCCCCTGCGGCAGCGAAAGAAAAGCCGCTTGATAAAGCGGAGAAGATCCGCTATCGAGAGCGGTCGATATTCCGCGTCACCCCGACATTCGCAGCCATGACGGCGGCGCTCATCTTCGGTTATCCGAGGATATGCGCTCCGCTTTGCGCCGCGCTCCTGCTTGAGGGCGTCATGCTGACGGCAGGCAGGATATCACTGAGAAGATACAGCCGCGAAACGGCAGAAGAGTAACCACAAAAGCCATCTCTGAAAAAGGGATGGCTTTTGTGGTTTTATCAACAAATATAAATTGAGCTGCTCTGTCCTTTAAACCGAATGAGAGCTTTCACATCAGCAATGGTATTTTTGACACCGGCGCTATCTTTTCTGCTTGACGTCTGTCTCCTCTTTCCATGTGTTCGCGCCGAAATCAACTGTAACAGTCGTGCCGTCGGAATAATAAGTACGCTGGACGCGCGAGCCGTCAACAAATTCGTGGCGAACCATCTCTTTGTCGCAGAGCTTTGTCTGAAGAGCGCAGAGGCGCTCGACGCGCTCTATCTCCTTTTTCAGCGCGCCGTCTTCAATCAGATCGACATCCGCCGAACGCGCGTCGTTGCCGACCTTGAAATCCTTTTCGCCATAGCAGTGGATATACGGCATACCGGCATGCATCGCGCAATAGAGCTCGCCGCTCTCGCCCTTGGGGATTCCCCAGTTGTTCCACCAATCCCACGGAATAACAAGGCAGTCGTGATAGACAAGGCTCAGCAGCGGAATCGGTATGCCGACCGCCTGACCGTTGACCTGCGGGCGCAGTGCGTGCGGGCCGTGGTGAACAAGGCAGATGCTGTTGATGAGCTGAGCGCCCGGCTCTTCCGAGGACATGATAAGACCCTTTTTGTTCAAATAGTCGAAGCACTCGGCGCGGTATTTTATGCTCTGCTCGCGGGTTATCTTATGATGCGGATGGAAGCACTCATCGCCCCACATGATGGAGAAAACATCGAGATACGCGCCCTGGACATCTATGCCGTGCTCTTCAAGCTCGGTATATGTTTTCTTGACGAAATCGGGAGCCTGCGAAGCACAGAGGAAGGAGTGCTCGCCGCCGTCCCATATCGAGCAATAGGGATGCCCGCCGTCAATATTTGTTACCGCCTTTTCCATATCAAAGAACTTCGAGGAATAATAGAAATCGCGGTACTGATCGTGCAGGGCGAAGATATAGCCGAGCTCGCGGCAGGTGTCGGCAAGCTCTTTCATGCCGTCCCAGCCGCCTGCCTCTGGGCAGGGCGGGAGTATATACGGATGGTCGTTGTCATAGCCGTGCTCGCCCCAGCCGTCGGTGTGGATATAGAGCTTTTTGAGTCCCGCCGCCTTGAGCGCCCTCATCTGCTCGGCGCGCTTATAGAACGAGGCATAGAGAGCCGAGTTCTGTCCGTCCTTATCATAGAACTGGGACTTCGGCTGTATGTTCGAATATATCTTATGGTGCAGAACCGGGCAGCCGATAAGATTCTCGATATTTTTATTTTCGTCTATCTTCTCCCGGAGCGTCTTTAATTCGCCCCTGTCGGAGAGATACTTTCTGTAATCTTTTGCGACGGTGTTGTAATCGCCGCCGTGATGGAAAACAAAGCGTATTCTGCGCTCATAAGAGAGCTTACCGAGGGACGAAGCCCAATGGACGGAGCTCAAAAATGCGCCGTGATGACCGAAAGACGAGAATATGCAGGCGTCATAGGGTGTTTCGACAATAGCCGAGAACATTCTGTCGTCGCATACCCTGCCCCAGACGGGCATATAGCAGTCGCCTGTGTTTATCTTGCGAAGATACTTCGTATAGGCAAAGGTCGAAGCGAAGTTTTCTTTGTATCCGTCGGGCAGCATGAAGCCCTGGCGCATGGCATCGACATGATAGGATACTTTGCCCTTTTTCTTCGAGTTAAACGGCGCAGGGAAATAGACGGCACGGATATCATAGCCCGTCTCGTTTTCGGCTTTTATCGAGAAAACGACGGAGTTGCCGTCCTCAATATGCGCGTTGGTCACGAGCGCAAAATCGAGCACCTTGCCGAACGCCACGAATTTTTCATAGCGGCATGTTACGCTCTTCCCGTCCTGCTTGACGGTCTTTTTAGTCGCGCTCTGAAGAGTTCTGTATGTAGTGCGGTATTTTTTGCCGATTTTCTTTCTGATCATGACATACGGCAGTCTGCCGTCGCTGACCCACTGAAAGCCGTCGTGGTCGATTGTATAATCGCCGGTCAATTTATTGAATGAAATTTTAAGCTGCTCGTTCATGTGAACCTCCTATATTCCGTCGCGTTAGCGCCCGTTTTCTGCAATTATAGCATATGTTTTATCTTTTCGCATTCTTTTAAGCCTTTAAAAGGCGCAGAAGAGTTTACGAAAATCTATCAACAGGTTCAGAAAATTCTATTTAACAGAACTATTAAAAAGCAGCCGCTGAGCGTGGCTGCAAAAGAACTTGAAAGAATGATAATAGAACTGACGAGCGGAGAGTGAAAAGTGGATAGTGGTGAGTGGCAAGTGAAGAGTGGAGAGTGGAGAGTGAAAAAGTAAAAATCGGCAAATATCTGATGATACTTGCCGATTTTCGCCTGGTGCGGATAACAGGGATCGAACCTGCATGGTTGCCCACCGGATCCTAAATCCGGCGCGTCTGCCAATTCCGCCATATCCGCATATGTGCCGTCCACGGAATACCCGGCGCGGCTTTTGACTGCTCTATTATATCAGGGATAATAATTATTTTCAAGTTTTTCGCGTCCGGAGCTACAAAAAATAAAAAAAAGCTTGCTTTTTTGCGAGTTATCTGTTATCATATCATCTGTTACCGAGTAAAGAAGGAGGTGCGACACATGGCAAAATGCGAATATTGCGGTAAGGATGTGTCTTTCGGCATCAAGGTTTCCCATTCTCACAGACGTTCAAACAGAACCTGGAAGCCCAACATTAAAAGGGTCAAGGCTATAGTGAACGGCTCTCCCAAGAGAGTTTATGCATGTACTCGTTGCCTTCGTTCCGGCAAAGTTACACGCGCTGTCTGATGACCGAACAGATATTCACGGCACTGTTTTAAACGGTGCCGTAATTTTTTTGCCTTTTTATATTCACGCTCCGACATCTTTTTGGGCGGGATATAATACTATTATATATTCTGTACATTTCTGACCGCCGACAAAGTTTATGACATAATTGTAAACTTTGGAAAAAGGTATTGATTTTTGGTACAAATGGGTTTAGAATATGAATTAGCACTCGGGTATGTAGAGTGCCAAAAGATTTTTAAGCTTGCATTTTTTATAATTCAGGAGGAATCGATATGAACATTAAACCGCTTGCAGACAGAGTTGTTGTAAAGCCTGTCGAGGTTGAAGAAACTACGAGCAGCGGCATTATCCTCGCCGCTTCCGCACAGGAGAAGCCTCAGGTCGCTGAGGTCGTTGCAGTGGGCCCCGGCGGACTCGTTGATGGCAAGGAAGTTGAGATGTACGTCAAGGTCGGCGACAGAGTCATAACCGGCAAATATTCCGGCACTGAGGTCAAGCTCAACAAAGAGGAATACACCATAGTCCGTCAGAGCGACATTCTCGCTATCGTAGAATAATCGGAGGTAATTCATCATGGCAAAACAGATCATTTACGGTGAGGAAGCCCGCAAGGCTCTCCAGGCCGGTATCGATAAGCTCGCTAACACAGTTAAAATCACGCTCGGCCCCAAGGGCAGAAACGTTGTGCTCGACAAGAAGTACGGCGCTCCCCTCATCACCAACGACGGTGTCACCATCGCCAAGGATGTTGAGCTCGAGGATCCCTTTGAGAACATGGGCGCTCAGCTGATAAAGGAAGTCGCCACAAAGACAAACGATGTCGCGGGCGATGGCACCACCACCGCTACCCTGCTCGCTCAGGCACTCGTCCGCGAGGGCATGAAGAACGTTGTTGCAGGCGCAAATCCGATGGTCATCAAGAAGGGCATCCAGAAGGCTGTTGACGCCGCTATTGAGGCTGTCAAGTCCCACTCTCAGCCTGTTAAGGGCACCGAGGACATCGCAAGAATAGCTACTATTTCCTCCGCTGACGAGGACATTGGCAGAATCATTGCCGACGCTATGGAGAAGGTCACCTCCGACGGCGTTATCACCGTTGAGGAGTCGAAGATTGCGCAGACCGAGGCAGAGGTTGTCGAGGGCATGCAGTTCGACAGAGGCTACATCTCCCCCTACATGGTAACCGACACCGACAAGATGGAAGCTGTCATTGACGATGCTCTCATCCTTATCACAGACAAGAAGATTGCAAGCATTCAGGATCTTCTTCCCCTGCTTGAGCAGATCATGCACGCAGGCGGAAAGCTCATAATCATCGCTGAGGACATCGAGGGCGAAGCTCTTTCGACCATCCTTGTCAACAAGCTTCGCGGCGTGTTCACCTGCGTGGGCATCAAGGCTCCCGGCTTCGGCGACAGACGCAAGGAGATGCTTCAGGATATCGCTATCCTCACCGGCGGCAAGGTCATCACCTCCGAACTCGGTCTTGAGCTCAAGGACACCCAGATTTCCGATCTCGGCCGCGCACGCCAGGTCAAGGTCTCCAAGGAGAACACCATCATTGTTGACGGCGCAGGCGACAAGGACGCTATCAAGTCCAGAGTCAACCAGATCCGCACCCAGATCGAGAACACCGCTTCCGACTATGACAGAGAGAAGCTTCAGGAGCGCCTTGCAAAGCTTGCAGGCGGCGTAGCGGTCATCAAGGTCGGCGCAGCTACCGAGACCGAGATGAAGGAGAAGAAGCTCCGCATCGAGGACGCTCTCGCAGCAACGAAGGCGGCTGTTGAAGAGGGTTCCGTTGCAGGCGGCGGCGTTGCACTGCTCAACGCTATCCCCGCTGTCAAAGCTCTGCTTGACAGCACCGAGGATTCCGACGAGAAGACCGGCGTGAAGATCGTTCTCAAGGCTCTTGAAGAGCCCGTTCGCCAGATTGCTTCCAACGCAGGACTTGAGGGTTCGGTCATCATCAACCACATCGTTGAGTCCGGCAAGATTGGCTACGGCTACAACTTCGCTTCCGACGGATATGTTGACATGTTCGAGGCAGGCGTTGTTGACCCGACAAAGGTCACCCGCTCCGCTCTGCAGAACGCCGCTTCCGTTGCGGCAATGGTTCTGACCACCGAGAGCCTTGTCACCGACAAGCCCGACCCGGCAGCAGACGCGGCAAACGCCGCAGCGATGGCCGCACAGGCCGGCGGCGGAATGTATTAATCAAAGCTGAATAAACAATTTGAGCCGCTCGGGCAACCGGGCGGCTTGATTTTTTGTATTGCAAAATTGAGATTTGTCCATCACTCGAGCCACAGCAAAGTAAAAGCAAGTGTTTCAGCCAATTTTTATAATCAAGCTTTCAACAGCCGCGCCGCAGTGTTTAAAATCTACTGGGAAAGGCGGGCAACATCACCGAAGCGCCGCCGGTGGCGGATGAGGCGAGGCGATGTTGGCGAAAAACAAGGAGCATAGCGCCCGCTCCAAGGGCGATAGGCGACTATGTTTTGAGAGGGCTGAACGGCTTGCGCAGCAAGACGCACGAGCCCGCACCCGTTCAAGCTCCGGCGCGTTTGCGGGCGAATGTGCCGAGCAACTGATTGAGAGCCGCAAGCTAAGTGCCGCGGTGTGAAATCTCAGGGGGGGGGTGAGTTGTAGGGGTCGGCGACCCGACGACCCTTTGACGCGCGAGCGTCACGACGTTTTGTGGATGATGCGAGTGAAGTAATCACTTAGTCACTTACCGCTATTATCGATTTTAAAAGCAGGCGAACAAAGTTCTCCCCTACGGTCTGTAAAACGAGCTTTTCCGAAGATTTTATGCCGCTTGCGCGGCATCGGTGCGTCGAGGTCGCCGCACCCCACAAATTGCACGCCAATAGATTTGTGCAGATTTTGTTATAAGCCCCAATCCGCAGGGTTCTCGACAAATTGATTTCCCATCATCGCCTTGAGTTAAAGCGAAAAAATCCGCCCGGAATTGGGCGGATTAGTTATTTTATAACCGTATCTATCGCTTTTCTGACATCGGCGGCGACGGAATCTATATCGCGTGCGGCGTCGATGACGACGATATTGTCTCTGTCTTTGAGCAGTTCAAACGCGCTGTAATACCGCTCGCGGATGGCGTTTATCTGCTCCGGGTCGCGCTCGAAAATTTCGAGATACACGCGCCCGTTTTCTATCCTCTCGTGGCAGCTCTCCGGGTCGACATCGAAAAAGATGCAGATATCCGGCTTGAGTATGCCGGGACAGTTGAGATTCATATCTATGACCCACTGCCTGTCCTTCCCCACCGCCTGATAGGCGATGGACGAATAATAATATCTGTCGCACACGACATCGATTCCCGCTTCGAGCGTCTTTTCTATGCCGTTGACGGGGTTCATGTTGTGCGCCACGCGGTCTGCGAGGAAGAGCGCGGCGAGCTCCGAAGATGTGCGCTGCCTTGCGCCGCTGAGCACATCTCTTATCATGCCGCCGGTCACCGACTCGGTAGGCTCGGCGGTCGGATACACATTTCTGCCCTGCGACTTGAGATAAGCGCAAAGCAGAGCCGTCTGGGTGCCCTTGCCGGAGCCGTCAAGTCCCTCGACTACAATGAATTTTCCTCTCATAATACGCGGTAGTCCTCCGTGTAAATGAAGGTGCACTTATCGAGCTGTTTGTCAGACACTTTTATCTTCGACGGGAAGCTCGATTTGACTGCTTTTGCCATATCTGTCTGCTCGCCGCAGAGGGTGGCTCTTGCATATTCAAACGCCGCTTCGGTCATTGAAGATGCGGTCAGATCGTCCCACACGATGAACTGATTCTTCGTGCCGCCGTTCTCTCTAATCGCGGCTCTGACCTTGCTGAACACCTTGGACTTGTTGTCCCACTTCTTGCCGACCTCGATATCAAAAGCGGCGGTGTAGCCGTCATAGATGCTCGGGAAGCTCGTGCCCGCGACGATTATGCCGTTCGGGCAGGCGTTCTTTATAAGCTCCGCCTGAGAAGATATATCGGCGCAATAAGCCGCAATCTTCTTGCCCTCGAAATTCTTGAGCTGGCGGGCGATATCCTCTTTCATGAAGCTCTGCGCGCCCTTTATGCCGAGAGTCTGCGAGACATCGTAGCAGTTGACAAATTTATATGTCATGCCGAGCTCCTCGCACTTCTTCTCAGCCGCTTCGCGCGACTCCTTGATGCTCGGGGTGCTCTGCTGAACGCCGGTGGCGTAATAGACAAAGACCTGCGCGCCGCGTCCGTGCGCCTCTTCGACCATCATCGCCGCGTCCTTGGCGGTGTCTATCGCAAGAATGGCATCGGCGGACTTTGCAAGAGTCTGGATATTCTCCTCGGGTGCAGTGCAGACGATGAGCTTGTCGGGGTTCTTCGCCTTTGCCGCTCTGACTGCCGCGACGGCTCCGAGATTCGCTCTCGCGATAACTATCGCGCCGTAGCTCGCATCGGAGGCGATATCGTTGACGCGCTTATAGAAATCTAGAATGCCCGAAGTGCCGATGCGCGTGTCGGTATAGACAACGTGCTCGACATAGGAATATTCGCTTGCAAGCTGAGCCGCGCGCTGATATTCCTCGGGGTTCTGCGACAGGGTCGCTGTGACTATGGCGATCTTTTTGCCGGGCGCTTTGCCGCCGGCTCCGCCCGAGCACGCGCACATACCCATGGCGACCGCCAGGATGAGCAGGAATGCCGCTGCGGCTTTGAAAGTCTTTTTCATATGATACACCTTATTTTTCCATGAACGCTTCGGCGATGCGCGCGGTGCTGTGCCCGTCGCAGGCGTCCATAAAATAGTTTCTGAAGTTTTCAATTTCCGCACTGTCGAAGCCGGACTGCGCCTGCCTGACGGCGGAGATAATGCCCACGGTGTCCCGGACTATGGGGCCGGGAACGAAGTCCTCATATTTGTTATAGAAGCTGCGGTCGCGGTCATATTCTTCGAGATCATAGGCAAAGAATATCATCGGACGGCTGAGCAGCGAATATTCAAAAATCACGGACGAATAGTCGCTTATCAGCATATCAGCAGCGCACATGGCAAGGTCGATTCGCACATCTTTTGAGATATCGAACACGAAGTTCTCATATTTTTCGCGCTCTTCGGCGCTGAGCGAAAAGCGCTTCGCCGTCTGCGGATGGAGCTTATACAGCAGGACGAAATCGTCGGACAGCTCCGCGTTCATGCGCTCGATATCAAGCTTCAGATCCATATAGGACTTGAGAATTGAGTTGCCGCGGAAGGTCGGGGCATAGAGAATTATCTTCCTGTCCCCTATCTGCGGGAACTTTTTGAGCATCTCCGCGCGGGCGGAGGAGACGAAATCGGAATTGAAATAAATATCCGTTCTCGGCACGCCGAGCGGTCTGATTATACTCTCCGGGCAGTTGAACGCCTCGGCATAATACGGAATAATATTGCGCGCCGACACGGTGACTGCGGTATACGTATTGTGGATTGGGTAGCGTTCGAGGCTCTTTCTGTCAGCGCCCCACTTGAGGTCGGCGGTCGAATAGCCCCATTTTTTGAACGCGCCGCACGCGTGCCAAAGCTGAATGACCTCGGTGTCCTTTCGAGGATGATTCGCGAACAGCGGAAAGAATGCATCCTCGACAAAGACGAGTTTGCTCGTCGCATATTCGCGCTGGAAGCGGATATTCTGCCTGAACTCCGCCGCCCTTGCGCTTATGCTGCCCGCTCCCGCGGGAATAAGCATCTCGGTGCAGTGCATCCCGCGCGCCTCAAGCTCGCGCTTAATGCAGGACAGGTTATCCGGAAGCGTTTTGCTGTTTGAAGCGAGGAGCACCTTTTTTTCGTCTATCGGCTTTTTCGCCGCGCGCCCGTAGACCGCAGGCCAAATGCGGTAATAGAGCAGGTGGCGGCGCATATCGCCGAGTTTTTTTATCAGTCTTATAAGCAGTGACTTCATCTGTCGCTTTCTTCCTTAAAAATGCAGCTTGGAGTTGACTTCCTGCACGGTCTTTTCGTCGAGCTTCAATACCTTGCGGTCATATGTATACATTCCGTTGACCTCGAACTCAACGTCACTGACCTGAGTATAGACAGTAGCGCAAAGTCCTTTCTTTATCAGCGGGATGACTTGCTTCTCGTGCAGCTTCTTATAAGCCGCGGAGAGCTTCTCCTTCGACCTGAACATGATATAGCCGAAGCTCTTCTGCTTGTTCCAGACGTGGCCGTCGAGAATCATGCTGTATCCGCCGTATTCGCTTATGACGAACGGTCTGCCGTCAAGCTTCGGCATATGAATCGGCAGAATATATTTGTGCATGCTCTTGAGGTCGCAGCCCTTCTGATCGTACCAGCCGCTCGCGTGGTCAACGATTCTCGAGGGATCGTATGCCTTGACGGCATCGCCGATCTCCTTCGCGTCGAACTGACCCCAGCCCTCGTTGAAGGGCACCCAGCAGCCGATGCAGGTGCAGTTATAGAGATTGTCTATCATCTCGAACAGCTCGCGGCGGTAGTCATCGCGCCACTCTTTTTCGCCGCGGCTAAACCAGTTATATTTATTGTCCTTGACGCCGATGCCGATATTCGGCAGAACACCCGCAAGGATATTTCCGATATACTCGCCGCCGCTGACCATATCCTGCCAGACTATCATGCCGAGTCTGTCGCAATGATAGTACCAGCGCAGGGGCTCAACCTTGATATGCTTTCTGAGCATATTAAAGCCGAGGCGCTTCATCTCGGCGATATCGAATATCATCGCTTCGTCGTTGGGCGGAGTCAGGCCGCCGTCGCTCCAATAACCCTGATCGAGCAGACCGCGCTGGAAATAGGGCTCGTTATTGAGCATAAGGCGCGGCAAACCCTGCTTATCCTTGCCGATGCTGAACTTTCTCATGCCGAAATAGCTCTTGACTGTATCAACAGCATCGCCGTTTTTCTTCACGGTGAGTACAAGGTCATAGAGAGTCGGGCTTTCGGGGCTCCAGAGCTTCGCATCGGGCACGGGAAGATGCGCGTTGAGCTTCATCTCGCCGGAATACACCTGCTCGCCGCCGAGCGAAATCTCCGCCTCTATCGTGCATCCGTCAAGTCCCTCGCCGGTGCAGGAAACGATTATCTCGCCCGCGTCGATATCGGGGGTCAGGCGCACGCAGGTTATATGGCTCTGAGCCACGGGCTCGAGCCACACGGTCTGCCAGATTCCGGAGGTTCCGGTATACCAGAAGCCGACGGATTTGAGAACCTGCTTGCCGCGGTTCTGCCAGCCCTTGTCGGTCGGGTCATAGACCTTGACAACAAGCTCGTTTTCGCCGTCGACAAGTTCGTCTGTTATATCAAAAGAGAACGGGCAATAGCCGCCGGTATGAGTGCCGACGGAGACACCGTTGACAAACACCTCGCACTGCCAATCGACAGCGCCGAAATGCAGAATGCAGCGCTTATCATCAAAGCGGCTGTCGAGAGTGAACCTCTTTCTGTACCAAAGGCGCTCGTCGGGCTGAAGCGCGTGCTGAACGCCGGAGAGCTGGCTCTCGATGGCGAAAGGCAGGATTATCTTGCCGCTGAAATCTTTCGGGCAGGCGTCGCCCGCCGGGGTTATCTCATAATCGCACTCGCCGTTGAGGCACATCCAATCCTCGCGCACAAGCTGCGGGCGGGGATACTCCGAAAGAGGACAGTTTTTGTCCACATCGTCAAAGAATCGGGTTTTCAGATCGTTCACTTACTCAACCTCCGCAATTTAATTAAAAAGTCACATAGTATTATACATTAATTTATGCGTTTTGTCTATAGATTTATTCTCTGTGCCACTTCACGCCCTGGGCGGTATCCTCGAGGACGATGCCCATTTCTTTGAGCTGATCTCTGATTCTGTCCGCCTCAGCCCAGTTTTTCTCTTTGCGGGCATTCGTGCGCGCCTCAATAAGAGTCTCAACATCGCTGTCGAGAGTCTCGGTCTTGCGGTTATAGACGAGTCCGAGCACGCCGGTCAGCTCGTCGAACATAGCTATCGCGCCCTCGACAAGTGCCTTCGAGGGAGTCTTGCCGACAACATTTGTATTGATATCGCGGACGAGCTCGAATATCGAAGCGATGGCGTCGGCGGTGTTGAGATCATCGTCCATGGCGGCGATGAACTGCTCTCTGTACTTATCAAAGCCGTCGATAATCGTCTTATCGCCGTCATGCTCTGCGTCGGCAGCGTTCTTGAGCTCGAAATCGAGCGAATCGCGGCAGGTATAGAGCCTGTTGAGCGCGGCGATGCACTGCTCGATGATATCGGTGCTGTAGTTTATCGGGCTCCTGTACTGGGCGGAGATGAGCAGATAGCGGATCGGCTCATAGCCGTATTTTTCGGCGACATCGCGCACGGTGAAGAAATTACCGAGGGACTTCGACATCTTCACGTTGTCAACATTGATGTAGCCGTTGTGCATCCAATAATGGGCAAAAGGCTTGCCTGTGAAGCACTCGCTCTGGGCTATCTCATTCTCATGATGCGGGAAGATAAGATCCTGGCCGCCGCAGTGAATATCGATAGTGTCGCCGAGATAGCGCCAGTTCATCGCGGAGCACTCGATATGCCAGCCGGGTCTGCCCTTGCCCCACGGGGAATCCCATGCGGGCTCGCCGGGCTTCGCGGCTTTCCAGACGGCGAAGTCCATCGGCTCGCGCTTGACCTCGCCGACCATTATACGCGCGCCCGCCTCAAGATCCTCGAGCGGCTGATGCGAGAGCTTGCCGTAATCCTTGAACTTCTCGGTGCTGAAATAAACGTCGCCCTGCGCCTCATAGGCGTAGCCCTTTTCGATAAGGGTCGAGATTATCTGAATGATGGCGTCGATATTCTCGGTAGCCTTCGGATTTATCGTTGCGTGGCGGACATTGAGTCCGTCGGCATCAGTCCAGAATTCTTTTATATAGCGCTCGGAAATTTCGGAAAAATCAACATGCTCCTCGTTTGCGCGTCTGATTATTTTATCGTCGATATCCGTGAAATTCTGGACGAACTTCACTTTGTAGCCGCGATATTCGAGATAGCGGCGCAGAATATCGAAGATGCACAGCGGGCGGGCGTTGCCGATGTGGATATAGTTATACACGGTCGGACCGCAGGCGTACATCTTGATCTCGCCCGGAGTTATCGGGACGAGTTCTTCCTTTTTTCTTGTGAGAGTGTTATAGACTTTCATTTATATCTTCCTTTCAGTCAATTTCCTGTGTGTTTTCCTGCTCCTCAAGCTGTTTTCTCAGCTGGGATACCTGATGCTCGAGCCTGCAAAGCTCCTGCGCGACCGGGTCGGGTATATGCACCTGGTCGAGGTCATCGACCCTGACTCCGTTGCGGCGCACGATATGAGCCGGAACGCCGACGGCGGTACAGTCGGGCGGAATCTCATCGAGAACCACCGCGCCCGCGGCGATATTTGAGTTATCGCCGACCTTGAACGGACCGAGCACCTTTGCGCCCGCACCGATCATGACATTGTTGCCGATAGTCGGATGGCGTTTGCCGGTATCCTTGCCGGTTCCGCCGAGGGTCACGCCCTGATATATCATAACATCGTCGCCGATAAAGGTGGTCTCGCCGATAACGACGCCGGTGCCGTGGTCGATGAAAAAGCGTCTGCCGATGGTCGCCGCCGGGTGTATCTCTATCCCTGTTTTGCGCGCCGCCCTCTGCGATATCCATCGGGCGAGAAAGAACATCCTGTGGCGATAGCACCAATTGGCTCTGCGGTGCATTCTTATAGCTTTAAGACCCGGATAGAGGAAGAAGATTTCGAGCGCGCTTCTCGCGGCGGGGTCGCGCCGTTTGAAGGTGCTTATATCCTCCCTGAGCCTGTCAAACATAAATATCAACTCCTTGAGCTCGGATAAAATTGCCGCCGCAATGCGGCGTGGGTTGTTTGGAGTGCATATGAGTATTTTCGCGGGCGGATGATATCCGCCCCTACAGCCGCTCAATATACAAATAACATACAAAAAGCCTCCGTTATCCTTGCGGACAACGGAGGCGCTTGAGCGCGGTTCCACTCCTGTTTATATCTCTGCGCGCAAATACGCGCCCGGCCGATAACGGTGCCTTCCGCGCAGGGATACTGTTGTTCCCCCTGCGTGCTGACGGGTGCATTTCGCCTTCATACGGCAAGGAGCTTTCTCAGCTTCGGGCTCCCTCTCTGATGCCGCGGATATCCGGCTACTTCTCCCGGTAAACGCATGTTATTTTTTGGTTTTTGTCAGCCGATATGACTCGCATATCCACTAATCATTATATTGAAATCACTTGGAAAAGTCAATAAGTTTTTTGCTGTCCACAAAATATGTGATGCCCGAAACGACCGTCAGAACGGCGGTTATCCAGAGCATGATATTCGACACTCTCGCGAGAGTGAACCAGCCGGCGTTTGCGAAAATATCAAACGTCGCGTCAAGCTCGGCGAGGAGCATGATAACAATAGTGAACACCATCTGGCTGACGGTTTTCGCCTTGCCCCAATAGTTTGCGGGGATGACAATACCCTGCGCCGTGGCGATGAGGCGAACGCCTGCGACGGCAAATTCGCGGGTGAGGACAATCATGACGATCCAGATGCTGCACCAGCCCTCGCGCATGAATGCGAGCAGAGCGGCGGTGGTGAGCATTTTATCGGCGAGCGGATCGAGAAGCTTGCCGAAAACGGTAATGAGATTATTCTTTCGTGCAATCTTGCCGTCGAGCATATCGGTCAGCGACGCTATCGAGAAAACGGCGAGCGCGACTATGTAATGATAAGGGAACTCAATAAGCATCAGCGCGAGATAAATAGGCGCGAGGAACATTCTTATGAGCGTCAGTTTATTGGGCAGATTCAGCTTCTGCATTTCAATTCCCCTTTCCGGGTTTTATTTTACTGTTCTTCCGAGCAGGTCATATTCGTTGACGCCGAGTATCTCGACATCGACGAACTCGCCTTCTTTTATGAAATCGGGCGAAGTGAAGATTATCTTGCCGTCGATATCGGGCGCGTCCATATATGAGCGACCCGAGTAGCTGTCGGTATAATCATCGTAGCTCTCGGTGAGCACGCGCAGGGTCTTGCCGATCATATTGTTGTTCTTCTCGGTCATTATCTCATACTGATCCTGCATGATGACCTCGGCGCGGCGGGATTTTACATCGTCGTCGACCTGATTTTCCATCTTCGCGGCGGGAGTGCCCTCCTGCGGGGAATATTCGAAGCAGCCGAGGCGCTCGAACTCCTCCTCGTTGACGAACTCGGCAAGAGTCTCAAACTCGCCGTCGCCCTCGCCGGGGAAGCCGACTATAAACGTCGTGCGGATAGCGATATCCGGCATGCGCTCGCGCAGTTTTCTTATGACCTCGCGGGTCTCTTCTGCGGTGCTGTGGCGGTTCATCGCCTTGAGGATTTTATCGTCCGCGTGCTGGAGCGGCAGGTCTATATAATGGAGCACCTTGGGCTGGGAAGCCATGGTGTCGATAAGCTCGTCGGTTATCTTATCGGGATAGCAATAGAGCAGGCGTATCCACTCGATGCCGTCGATCTCACAGAGCAAATCAAGCAGATGAGCGAGCCTGTATTCGCCGTAGATATCAATGCCGTAGGACGAGACATCCTGCGCGATAAGCACGAGCTCTTTGACACCCCCATTCGCAAGGGTCTTCGCCTCTTCGATTATGCTATCCTCGTCGCGGCTGCGGAAAGGTCCGCGTATAGACGGGATGGCGCAATAGGTGCAGCAGTTCGAGCAGCCCTCGGCTATCTTGAGATACGCCCAGTAATCGGGAGTCGTGAGCACGCGCTCGCCGCACATGGGGAGCTCTTTTTTGTCGGGGAAAACATTGGTCTGCTTGCCGTCGAGAACCTCGTCGACTATCTTGTCGATATCGCCGTTTGCGCCGATGCCGACGACCGCATCAACCTCGGGAATCTCCTGAAGTATCTCGTCGCGGTAGCGCTCGGCGAGACATCCGGTGACAATGACCGCGCGGACGAGTCCGTCTTTTTTGAGACCGACCATCTCCAGAATTGTGTCGATAGCCTCCTGCTTGGCGGAGTCGATAAACGCACAGGTGTTGACTATAACTGCGTCGAGGCGCTCGAAATTGTCCGCATTTTCAAATCCGGCGTTCTGAAGCTTTGCAAGCATCAGCTCACCGTCGACCTGATTCTTCGGACAGCCGAGCGACACGAATAAAACTCTTCTTTTCTTCATCAAACAGTTCTTCCTTTCGCTTGATAACAGAAATTATACACTATTTTTTCCTTTTCTTATCTTCTAACAGGAAAATTGATCGTCCGTATCTTCATATTCCTCGTCCACAGAGCGCATTGCCGAACGGATATCGGAATAGCCGTAGCCGAGGCGGGTCAGGGCGTTGAAGGTGCGCCGCCTGCCCTTTTCATCGGAAAATTTGCCGGCGAATTTGGTCTCAAGCAAATTTTTTATCCGCTCAACATCGTCGCCGTCAAGCTCTTCAGCACATTCGCTCGCCGTCTCGCGCGATATCCCGCGCTGTCTTAATTCCTGTTCGATGCGCTTTTTGCCCATGCCGCGCCGCTCATACAGCTCCTGCGCGAGGGTGTGGGCATAGCGCTCGTCGTTGACATAGCCCATCTCTTCAAGGCGTTCGACCGCTTCGCGCGCAAACTCCGCGCCGGAGCGGCGGGCAACCTTTCGCTGAAGCTCCTTTGACGAATGGTCGCGCCGCGAGAGAATATCGACAGCCGCGTTAAATGCACGGCAGGAGCCTGCCGCCTCGCAAAAGGCGGCAAACTCCGCATCGTCAATTTCATCGCCGGAGCGTATATTCCGACTCGCCCAGAAATCCCGGGTAACGGTCAGACGGTACTCCCCGTCGACAAGTATATGTATTTTTTGTCCCCTGCCCTGCTGTGCCGTTATCTTCATCAATCGTCGTCATCAACAACGATGTCAAGCTTCGCCTTTGCGCCGGAACGGCTCGTGGGCTTCTTGGGCATCGCAGCGGGTGCAGGCTCGGCGGCAGGCGCGGGCTTCTCCGCAGGTTTTGCGGCGGCTCTTGCGGCGTTGTTCTCCGCCATAAGGCGCTCGCGAACCTGGGCTTCGAGCTCCGCCATGAAGTCGGGATGCTCGCTGATATAATTCTTGACGTTGTCTCTGCCCTGGCCGAGGCGGTTCTCGTTATAAGAGAACCACGCGCCGCTCTTGTGGATAATATCATATTTGACGGCGAGGTCGAGTATTTCACCGACCTTGGATATGCCCTTGCCGTACATGATATCGAACTCAGCCTCTTTGAAGGGCGGAGCGACCTTATTCTTGACTATCTTAGCCCTTGTGCGCGAGCCGATGAACTCGTTGCCGGGGCCTTTGAGCTGCTCTATCTTGCGGACATCGATACGTATAGAAGCATAGAACTTCAGCGCACGACCGCCGGTTGTGACCTCGGGGTTGCCATAGACAACGCCGACCTTTTCACGCAGCTGGTTTATGAAAATTATAATAGTATTCGACTTTGAAATCGCGCCCGCAAGCTTTCTGAGAGCCTGCGACATAAGGCGCGCGTGGAGACCGACATGAGAGTCGCCCATATCGCCCTCGATCTCCGAACGCGGAACAAGAGCCGCAACGGAGTCGACGACTATAACATCGATAGCGCCCGAACGGGTCAGAGCTTCGGTTATCTCGAGCGCCTGCTCGCCGTTGTCCGGCTGAGAGACGAGAAGAGAATCGACATCAACGCCGAGATTCGCGGCATACACGGGATCGAGCGCGTGCTCGGCATCGATAAACGCAGCCTCGCCGCCCATTCTCTGAGCCTCGGCGACAACATGGAGCGCGAGAGTGGTTTTACCGGACGACTCGGGGCCGTATATCTCGATTATTCTGCCGCGCGGAAGTCCGCCGATGCCGGTGGCGGCGTCGAGGGTAACGGAGCCGGTCGAGATAGCCTCGACATTCATTGCCGTGTTTTGGCCAAGTCTCATTATCGAGCCTTTGCCGAAATTTTTCTCTATCTGCGATATCGCAGTTTCAAGCGCTTTCTGTTTATCTGCCATGTTCGTTCCGTCCTTTCGGGGAGCTGAAATTTTGTTCGTACAAATGTTCTGTTCTTATTCTACATCATACCCCTGCAAAATGCAAGGGTATTTTGAAAATTATTTTGATCTTGCAAGAAAAGCGATGTTTATGGCGTGGTCGCCGACACGCTCGAAGTCGGTTATGGTGTTGAGATAGAGCATACCCGCTTCAGTGTTGCACTCCTTGCGGTTGAGGCGGAAGATATGCGAATCCTGGCACTCGAGGGTCAGGTCGTCGATATGCTCCTCAAGGTCGGAGAGTTCCTTTGCCTCGTTGTCGCTGAGCGACTGATTGTCAAACGCCGCCATCGAACGCTCAAGCAATGTAACAACACTGCCGCAGAGCTGGTTGAGCTCCTCCCTCGCGGGGTCGGAGAACTTGAGTCCCTCGCCGATATTGTGCTGAGCCGCTTCGGCGAGGTTAATCGCATGGTCGCCGACGCGCTCGATATCGTTTATCGCGTGGAAGACGCGGGCGATATAATCCGAGTCGCTGTCGGTTATATCAAGAGCGTTGAGCTTGACGAGATACGAAGTTATATGATGGTTGAGGTAGTTTATGATCTCTTCGTTTTCCATGACCTTGTCGAGATCTTTGTCGCTGCGGTTTATGAGCGCGTGGGCGCTTGTCTCAAAGTTATCGCGCGCGAGCTTCGCCATGCGGGCGACCTCCTTGCTGACCTGCATAACAGCGAAGGGAGGAGTATTGAGCAGACGGTCGTCAATAAACTTGCAGTGCATCTCGCTCTCGCTGTCGTCCTTGCCGGGAATGAGCAGGCAGGAGAGCTTGACGAGAACTTTCGCGAACGGGAACATAATAACGGTCGAGACAATATTAAAAACTATATGCGATATGGCTATCTGCGCCATCGGGTCGGGCGACAGCTTCTCTATCCACTCGACATAGGGAGTGAGCAGGGCTATAAGAATAAATATGCCAGTGCCGATAACATTGAAGAGCAGGTGGATAACCGCGGCACGCTTTGAATTTTTCTTGGCACCGACGGTCGAGAACAGAGCCGTGAGGCAGGTTCCGATATTCTGACCGAAGAGGACGAAAACGGAAAACTTGAGCGGCACAAGCCCCTGCATGGCGAGGGTCTGGAGCACGCCGACTGAAGCGGAGGAGCTTTGGAGCACGGCGGTCATGACTATACCCAAAAGTATGCCGAACAGCGGGCGCAGAGGCGACTCTGAGACGGTGACGATAAAGTTCATGAAGCCTGCGCTCTCTCTGAGCGGAGCCATGGAATCGGACATCATATCGATGCCGAGGAAGAGCAAGCCGAAGCCCGTGAATATTGCGCCGAGATTTTTGACAACGGTCTTTTTCGACGCGAGCATCAAGATAACGCCGACGAGCACCGACGCGGCAGCCACGCTCGAAAAATTCAGCGCGATGAGCAACGACGTAACGGTAGTTCCGATATTCGCGCCCATTATGACGCCGACCGCCTGCGCGAGCGACATCATGCCGGCATTGACAAAACCGACGACCATGACGGTCGTTGCGGTTGACGACTGGATTATCGCCGTGACGACGAAGCCGACGAGCACTGCGAGGAAGCGGTTTCCGGTAAGCACTTCGAGCATTCTCTTGAGCTTGGCGCCGGCAGCGTTTTCGAGTCCGTCGCCCATCGTCCTGATACCGAACAGGAACAGACCGAGTCCGCCTGCCATCGACAGAATATTAGCTACGCTCATATTTCAGTCCCCTTATTTTTATTATCGTTTATTTTCACTTTCACTGCGTGAGATGAAGAAAGTCAAAATCTCACATATATATCTTATCAGTTCCTTTGGCAAATGTAAACCGCAAAAATAAAAAATAAACGGCGGAACACGGGTTTATCATCCGTATTCTGCCGCCTTTTGATATCAATTTTTCGCCTTTCTGCGTTTTGTAAAAATTGTCAGCACGGTTAAAAGCGCCGGGAAAAATATGGCGCAGAGTATGCCTTTTTTGAGGTCGTCGCCGAATGCGCTCGCCATCATTCCGGCAAAAGTGGGGCCGGAAGAACAGCCGAGATCGCCGCCGAGCGCCAGAAGAGCGAACATCGCCGTTCCGCCGCCCTTTATCCCCGCGGACGCCTTGCTGAACGTTCCCGGCCACATGATGCCGACCGAGAAGCCGCACATGGCGACTCCGACAAGCCCGAGCACAGCGGAGGAGCTGAGCGCAATGAGCAGATAAGACGCCATGCACAGCGCGCCGCTGAAAATCATCATGCCGTCGAGGTCGATTTTGTCGCCGAATTTGCCGTATATCACGCGCGACACGCCCATGAGCACGGAGAAGAGCATGGGTCCCGCGAGGTCGCCGACTGTCTTCGAGACGCCGAGACCCTTTTCCGCAAAAGTCGAAGCCCACTGGCTGACCGCCTGCTCGCTCGCGCCGGAGCAGAGTATCAGCAGCATGAATATCCAGAACATTCTGTTGCCGAGCAGCTGTTTAAAAGAGAGACCCGTCTCCCCTTCTTCGATAAGCGGAGCTATCGGGACGCGGATAAAGTTCAGGGCGTTGACTATCGGCACGACTGCCCAGATAAGGGCGAGATACTTCCAGTTAGCCGTTGTGAATATCGAGAAATAGAGCGTTGAAATGCCAACGACAGCGACACTGCCCCAGCAATAGAACGAGTGGAGCAGGCTCATCATCTTCTCTTTATTATCCGTCGGGCACGCCTCGACTATCGGGCTGACTATGACTTCGAGCAGTCCGCCGCCGACAGCGTATAGCACAACGGAAATGAGCAGACCGACAAACGGCGAGGGCAGGATATCCGGCAGGACAGTCAATGAAACAAGTCCCGCCGCCGCGAACACATGAGCCGCAACAGCCGCCGCACGGTAGCCTATCTTATCGATAAAGAACGCGGAGAGCAGGTCGATTATGAGCTGGAGAATAAAATTGACGGTTATCAGCGCGGTTATCTTTGAAAGCTCGATGCCGTAACTCTTGTTAAAAGTCAAAAACAGCAGAGGCACAAAGTTGTTGACTATCGCCTGAACGACATAGCCCGCGAAGCAGGCATTGACGGTCGATTTATAGTTTTTCTTCATGACTTTGCCTTCTTTCTGCGGCGCGGAATAATAAACTCACGCACTAACATTATCACCGACAGAGTCAGCGGGAATATGACGGCGCAGAGTATGCCTTTTTTGAGGTCATCGCCGAAGAAGCTCGCCATCATTCCGGCAAAGGTCGGACCCGCCGAGCAGCCGATATCACCGCCCAGGCAGAGTATTGCGTACATCGCCGTTCCGCCGCCGTGGAGCGCCGAGGACATTTTGCCTATCGTGCCCGGCCAGAGGATGCCGGAGGAAAGTCCGCACACGGCAACGCCGACGAGCCCGAGCACGGGCGACGAGGTCAGCGAAATGAGAAAATAAGAAGCCGTGCAGACGCACCCGCTAAGGAGCATCATTGAATCGAGGTTTATTCTGTTGCCGAACTTGCCGTACATGAAGCGCGACACACCCATAAGAATCGAGAAGAGCATGGGACCCGCCAGATCGCCGACGGTCTTTGTGAGCCCGAGCGCCTTTTCGGCGAATGTCGAAGCCCACTGGCTGACAGCCTGTTCGCTCGAACCGGCGCAGAGGATAAGCACCATGAATATCCAAAACGCCTTTGTTTTGAGCATATCCTTTATCGAGAGCTTCTCCTCGTCCTCGCCGACGACGGGCGCTATCGGCACGCGGGTAAACATAACGGCGTTGACTATCGGGAGAACCGCCCATATCAGCGACATTATCTTCCAGTTCGCCGTCGAGAACAGGGCGAAGAACAGGGTGGATATGCCGACTGCCGCGACGCTGCCCCAGCAATAGAACGAATGGAGCAAACAGAGCAGCTGATTTGAATTTGTCGAGGGGCAGGAATTGACTATAGGATTTATCGTGATATCCAAAAGACCCGCTCCGACCGCGTAGCAGAACACGGAGATAAGCAGTCCCGCGAAAGCCGAGGGCAGTATCTCCGGCAGAATCGTCATGAAAATAAGACCAGTCGCGCACATCGCATGGGCAAGCACCGTCGAAGCGCGGTAGCCGATGCGGTCAACGAACAGCACGGCGGTCAGATCGACGAATATCTGAATAAAAAAGTTCGCGGTAATTAAAACGGTTATCTTCGAAAGCTCGATGCCGTACTGCGCCTGAAAGGTCAAAAACAGCAGTGGCGCGAAATTATTGACGACCGCCTGCACGACGAAAGCCGTAAAACTCGCCGCAACCGTATGTTTATAGCCTATCTTTTTCATTTTCGTTCCCCCAACAGAGAATTGCATACAAAAGGCATTTTAGCACAAAGCGGAAGTTAAATCCATAGATTTTGAAAAAAGGGCAAGGTGCTCAAAAATTGCAGAAATGCGACGGCGAGTTAGGTCATAAATGCAGACAAAAAGCGAACCGCCGGACGGGAGTCCGACGGCAGCTATAAGAAATGTGCAGTTTTCGGTATTAAAAGGAGCGGCGCGCAGACCGGACGCCGCCCCGCGAATTCCCCGCCGGGAAGTTTTATTTTTAGAAAGGGGTTGGTCTGCGCGGCGGGGAAAAGGGGTTGGTTATTTGCCGAGGAGTTATCTAAACAAACCGATTATCGCTTTTATCAGCTTAATAATCAATTTGAAAGGTGCGGTCAAAATATCGGCAAGAAAATATACAACGCTATGGAAAAAGGCTGTAAGCTTTCCGAAGAATGAGGTACCATGGTTTTTTCCGCATAATTTACAAATATTATTCGATTCGGCATTTTCATATTTTTCAATCACAGATTCAATCTTACTAACTTCCTCATCGGTCAATTCATTTTCCTCAGAAAGAAGCTTTTTCATTTCTTCAATATCCTCTTTGTCAACTTGTACAGCCTCTTGGGAAAAAGTATAATCACTCGACTTGTCATCTGAAACAAGTGAACAAGTAATTGTATATTCGCCAGACGAAACATTCTTCGTAATAGGAACGATAACGCGTTCACTCTCGATTTTATCTTTTGAGCCCGAAATCGTTATTGATTTTGTATAATTGTCAAAAAGTGATTTACATTGAATATTAACTGTAAATGTTGTTTCATCTGCGGACATATTTCCCACTTCAAATTCCAAGCTTTGACCATTCAAATCAGTTATTAAACTTGATGGCAATAGTTCAATATAGCCTGTCCCGCTTGACGCCAAAGTAGAAGTTTTCAGCGCTTCTTCAAGCGTTTTTTCTTGAAGTCCCGTATCATTTATCGGGAATGCTATACCACTTGAATTGCCATTTGAAGAATTATTATGTTCTCCAATTGCTCCGCCTTTATATACAATTCCGCTCCAGTCTTCATGTCCTTTTAGTACCGCAATCGGTTTATCATAAACATTACCGTCCGGATTTAAATCGAGTGAAATATCAGTCTCCAATTTCCCATTATTATTAAAATCTATTGCAGCTTTAGAGATTGGAATAACATTTCTTTGATTTGGAGCCCAATAGAACAATGTTGTACCCAAACCGGTTCCCGCCGTTAAGCCGGAAGGATCAATTCCCAAATTCTCGTTAATGTGCGCTTCATTTATATCCGGTAATTTGTAGTCGGAGTAGCCAATCATACCTGAGCCAACCAATCCTGTTGTTTGAAACGCATAGTTCATAACACTCAAATAATTTGGCTTATAATGTTCATGATCACATCCGCCATGGCGTAACCCCAAAGTATGACCCAACTCATGCATGAATGTTCCGCCAACAGAAATATTTCCGCCATTAAATACCCAATCTTGATTTGCAACAATAAAGTACTGACCGGGTATATCATTCGATATACCAGAAGTTTCGCCATCAAATTGATCCACAAATAGGCAATGTCTGAAAACATTATGTCTCGCCTTTGATAAATTGGCGTTTACAGTACTGAACCAAGATGAATTGATATCAAACATCTTTTCATATGGAATTTCGTTACCGCCGGAAAGATTTCCCCATTTTTTGCCCGTCACAAAATCTATCGAATCCGGACCCACATCAATGTGAAGATTGATACCATGCTGCTTAAATGACTCATACACCAGTTTCATAGCATCCTCAGACGGAGCCATGCTTCTGCCTGCCTGTATTTCCCACCAAAGAAACTTTTTTTGCGGTCTCACCATCCAGTCAACTTCCACAAAAATATCGGGGACATTCGGATCTGCTCCCATGGCGGGGAGGTCTACATCAATCTTTCCGTCGCCATCATAATCCAAACCTTCCTTTTCCCACACATCCGGCAAACCATCTCCGTCAGTATCTAATAAAGTCTCCTGGTTGCCGCCGGGTTCAGAACCACCGGATTCGAAGGTTCCGGATGCCAGATTTGAAATTTTTAAAGCAGGACGAATTCCATAGTTAGTATTGAGAATATTCCAGAAGTAGTCGAGTGATCCGTCACTTCTGACAACACACACACGGTCAGAATAGCCGCCGGCAGACCGCAAACGTTGAACAGAACATTGGTTCGACGAGTCGACATACAATCCCTGACATTTTGCATAATCGGTACCCGTCGCCTGACGGGCAGAGCTTGAATATATTGTATGTGCTTGGAAACCGTATGAGGTGTTCTGCATCTCGCTCCAAGAGAGCAGAAAAACCTTGTCGTAGGTGGTCTCGCTGTCGTATTCACTGCGAGAGGTAGTATATGCTTTATTATCTAATTCGGAGATCAAAATGCTCGCCTTCTGCGAGGAGGAAAAGGCGGTGTTATAGAAATCATCGTTGAGCCACGCTCTGATGCTGCTCGTGGCATAGTCGTTAGCGTAGTGGGTATGCTCTGCGTCGTTCCACATGGCGGACTCGGGATCAGTATAATACGGATCTGTGCCGTATCTATATATCGTGTTGCTATAAGCCTGAGAGTCGATTATGCTCTCGCAAAGGACAAGACCCGTTGAGGGATCGAGGACACGCCATTTCAGAATTTCATATTTGAAATAGTATATATTGTTTGGAGTATAACCGTTGAAGTATTGGGATGAATTGTCAGAAGATGATGCTTCAGTTGGCCAACACGGTCTATACTGAGAAAAAGTGACGGCACGATATTTTATGCCGTTATATATAAAATCGGCATATTTCATCCAATCGCCCTGAACCATGGTACCTATATTCCCTGTGCCGCTATAATAGCCGTAGCTGACCCAGTTTTTCAAGACTTTATTAAGGGCGGAAACGAGCGACGAATCCGAGACCTTGCTCTGCGGATAAGAGCCGAATTCAATAATGTCGCCGACCTTGTATGTTTTCCCCTCCGCCTCGGCTTTGGGCGCGAAAAGGCTTGCCCAATCAACACCGGCAAGCTCGCTTATCGGCGCGACGCCGAGCACCATGATGAGCGCGAGGGTCAGCGCCAAAAGCGATTTGAAAATGTTTTTCCGTTTTGTTTTCATCTTTTATTGCCTCCATTTTATTTTTTACGGCAGTGCCGTTTTATGCCTTGGTTGTGGAGGTGTGAGTTTTGTCACCGCACCATGCTGATTCAATTCGGGTCGTAGGGACGGGGCTCGCCCCGTCCGCACAGGTCTGCTGAAGCTTTGTATCGGCTTCGCCGATATCGGACAGCCGCAAGGGCTGTCCCTACGGGGTGCGGGTCAATGAATTTTGTGCAGATTTCGCGGCTAACCCCTCAGTCTCGGCTTCGCCGAACCAGCTCCCCTGCAGGGGAGCCTATGGTGGTGTGATTTTGTGCGGTGTAGGTTTGTAGGGGTCGGCGACTCGACGACCCTTTGACGCGCGAGCGTCACGATGTTTTGATATAAGTGCAACAACCATTCAATCTCGGCTTCGCGCCCTACACAGACTTCAAGGGCAGGCGAACGAAGTTCGCCCCTACGGTCGGTAAAATAAATCTTTGCGAAGATTTTATGCCGCTGTCGCGGCAGCGGTGCGTCGGGTCGCCGCACCCTACGAGGTGCGGTAGATAAATTTTGTGCGGATTTCGCGGGCTAACCCCTCAGTCTTGGCTTCGCCAATCCAGCTCCCCTGCAGGGGAGCCTATGGCAGTGTTGATTTTGTGCGTTTTATGCCGCCTATTCTACGAGATGTTTGCAGTAAATATAATAGCAATTTATGTCATAAATTCAATATACTTTGTACAACTGGTAAATTTCGAGGATAAATAACCGTCTTATTTTATTTGTTGGAACATTTTTGAGCTTTTACAGAGTTTTTTGCATATTGGATGCCTGATATATTTATACTCTATATATCGACAATTGTCAATATATTGAGCATAAATTAAAATGGCGTTGAGGTGATTTTTTGATTACTTACGAGCCGTTTTACAGGACTATGAAAGACAGAGGTATGACGACATACAAGCTGATAAGGGACTTCAACATCAGCCGCAGTCTCATCGACCGCCTCAAGCACAACAAGCCGATAAGCACCGTGACGCTCAACGATCTGTGCAATATTCTTGGCTGCGATGTCGACGGCATCATACACCATGAGCCGGACGAGACGGATAAAAGCAAATAAGCTCCGAACGCCGTTTGGCGCGGAGCTTATTTTTTGTTATATGCGTTTTTATAGCAAAAGTAAAAAGCCTTGAAACAATCAAGTTTCAAGGCTTTTTATGGAGCTGCTAACCAGATTCGAACTGGTGACCTCATCCTTACCAAGGATGTGCTCTGCCACCTGAGCCATAGCAGCGAATGGCGACCCGGAACGGTCTCGAACCGTCGACCTCTAGCGTGACAGGCTAGCGCTCTAACCAACTGAGCTACCGGGCCAATTTGTCGGCTCTCACCGAACGCACATTATAATAACATAAGATTCCGGGTTTTGCAATACCTAATTTTAATTTTTTTGCGCCGAGGGCGGTTTTTTTGACGAAGTTTGTCTGATATTCTGATTTTTTGCCAAAATGTGCCGCGTTTTATGCTTTATTCCCGCTCCCGTTTGCGAATCTGCCGTAGCGGCGCATCGGTACAGCGCACACGGCGACGCCGATCGCGCCGAGGATTATCCAGAAAATAACCGTCGCAGTCCAGCCGAATTTTTCGGACACCGCGCCGAAGCCGTAGGTCGATATCGCGCTGCCGATATATGTGCAGGAGTTAAATATTCCGCCGACTGTCGAGGCGCAGCCGTATTTCGCGAAGCGCACGGGGATGAGCGTGATGACCAGATGGTTTATCGCGGTGATGAGCGTTGTGAAGAGCGCGAAGAATATGACGCACAGAGCGATGGGATAGTGGCCGACGAAGAGTATTCCCGTCAGCGGAATGAGCGTCAGAGCGAAGCAGAATGCCGCCGCGGCGGTCTCATTGAGCTTGAACGGCCCTTCATAGAGCTTCGTCGAGAACCACGCGCCGCTGAGGTTGATTATCGGCAGGACAGCCGACAGCAGGACGGAGAACGACGCCGAGACATTATATTTTTCTTTAATAAGAGTCGGCACCCACGATGTAACGCCGTCCTTGAGCATGCCCTGGACGAGTATGCCGACGCAGATAACCGCCGCACCGGAGACTATGAACAGCTTGCCGAGGGAGACCTTAGCCCCTGTATTTTCCTGAACGGGAAGGGTCTTTTTCTCCCCTCTTCCGAGTATTTTCGAAGTCTTTCCGACCGCTAAGCACCAGAAGACAAATATGCAGGCTATTATTCCGGCGGGTATAAAAAACGCAAAATGCCACGACGCAAATTTTATTGCGCCGGCGGATATGACATAAGACAGCAGGCTGCCGACCGGGAACGACGCCGCGATATAAAGGCACGCGCGTCTGCGCTGTTCTTCGGGCAGGACGTTGGATATTATATAAAGTATAGGAGTCCAGAGCATCGACTGGACTATTCCGTTGAGTCCCCACACGACGCTCATAACTATGTAGCTCTTCGCGCACAGCGGCATGAGAATATTCGCGCACACCGTGCCGACCAATCCCGTGCCGACCATTTTATAGGGCGAGACGCGGTCGCCGAGGATTCCGCTGAATATCTGACCCGCTCCGTAGCAGAAGAAATAAACCGTGCCGATAAGTCCGGCGTGGGACTTTGAAAACACGCCGTCCGCGACTATCGCAGTGAGCGCGGCGGTATAGTTTATTCTGCCGAGATACGATGCGCAATAAGCCGCCCAGCAGGCGATAAAAATCAGCGTGCCCGCCGAAAGTATTTTTTCTTTGTTCCTGGGCTGTTCCATGACTCTCTCCAAAACCGTGATGAAGCAATTATAACACTCGGTTATTTTTTGTCAACGGTCTTTTTGCCGCAACTTGTTGAGTTTGGAAATATTATGTGATATACTTTATAATATATGAGGCAACATATTTCAACGGCTTACAGGAGAGGCAAATGAAATCCATCAAAGAAATTTACAGAATCGGACGCGGCCCGTCAAGCTCGCACACCATGGGGCCCGAGTCCGCCGCCAAGATGTTTATAAACGAGTTCCCGTCGGCGGACAGATATGAAGCGGTTCTCTACGGCTCACTCGCAAAGACAGGAAAAGGTCACGGCACGGACAGAGTTCTGCGCGAGACTTTCGCGCCACGCGTGCTCGACATAAAATTCGACATGACGACGACCGATATCCCCCACCCCAACACGCTCGACTTCACGGCGTTTGACAAAGACGGAAACATCATCGGCAAGCGCAGAGTTTGCAGCATCGGCGGCGGTGCGATAGAAATTGAGGGCAGAAAGGACGCAGAGCCGCCCGAAGTCTACCCGTTCAAGAATTTTGCGGAGATAAAAGAATACTGCCGGAAAGAAAATATCCGAATTCCCGACCTGGTTGAAAGATTCGAGGGCGAAGGAATCTGGCATTATCTCGACCGCGTGTGGATTGTCATGAACAGCTGCATCAAACGCGGACTTGCCGCCGAGGGCGAGCTGCCCGGCGGACTCGGCATAATGAGAAAGGCTCATATGCTCAACAACCGCCGCCACATGGACGAAAGCCCGGAGACGCGCGAGAACAGGCTCGTTTGCGCCTACGCCTACGCAGTCAGCGAAGAGAACGCCTCCTGCGGCGAGATAGTAACAGCACCGACCTGCGGCGCGTGCGGAGTTCTGCCCGCGGTTCTGAGATACACTGCGGACAGGCGCGGATTCTCCGAAAATGAGATTCGCAGAGCCATTGCGACCGCCGGAATCATCGGCAACGTTATAAAGACAAACGCCTCGATAAGCGGCGCGGAGTGCGGATGTCAGGCGGAGATAGGCTCGGCATGTTCAATGGCGTCGGCTGCGCTCGCGGAGCTCTACGGCATGGACACGGATCAGATAGAATACGCCGCAGAAGTCGCGATGGAGCACCATCTCGGACTCACCTGCGACCCGGTCATGGGGCTCGTTCAGGTACCATGCATCGAGCGCAACGCAGTCGCCGCGATGAGGGCGATAAACGCAGTGAGCCTTGCAAACTTTTTGACATACACAAGAAAGATATCGTTCGATCTGATAGTCGAGACGATGTATCAGACGGGCAAGGATCTTTCAAAAATATACCGCGAGACGAGCGAGGGCGGACTCGCCAAGCTCTATAAACCCGCGCAGAAAAACGAATCCACGGAGGAAATAAAATGAGCAAGCAGTTAAGACAGCCCGCAGCGGGCGACACCGTTGCAACGATAAAGACAAACAAGGGCGACATAAAAGTTGTCCTCTTCCCCGACGCCGCGCCCAAGGCGGTCGAAAACTTCACGACCCACGCGGACAACGGCTACTATGACGGGGTCATCTTCCACCGCGTTATCCCGGATTTCATGATTCAGGGCGGCGACCCGCTCGGCAAGGGTATCGGCGGCGAGAGCATCTGGGGCAGACCGTTCAAGGACGAGTTCAGCCGCGACTACCACAACCTCAGAGGCGCGCTGTGCATGGCGAACGCAGGCCCGAACACAAACGGAAGCCAATTCTTTATCGTTCAGGCTCCGTCGGTCGACGAGCGTTTTATCCCGCAGATGGAACGCCTGCCCGATATGTTCACGGACGAGTCTATTGAAGACTACAAGGCAGTCGGCGGAACTCCGTGGCTCGATTTCAGACACACCGTGTTCGGTCAGGTGTTCGAGGGCATGGACGTTGTCGACGCGATAGCCTCGGTTGACCGCGATTCTTCGGACAAGCCGCTCGAGGATGTCGTTATAAATTCCGTCGAAACGCAGACGCTTTGATTTTTGCTCTTTACTTTCAAATTTTAGTGTGCTAAAATATATACATGTACGCGGAGTCAAACCCAATATGACCGCGAAAAGGAGTAACTTTGATGAACGGCAAGCTGAAAGACAGCAACGTTGATTTTCTGTTCAAAGCAGTTCTCGCTCTCGAGAACATCGACGAGTGCTATGATTTTTTTGAGGATCTCTGCACCGTAACCGAGCTCAAGGCTCTTTCGCAGCGCATAGTTGTTGCGAAGATGCTCAGCGACAAGCAGGTTTACAGCGAGATAGTCAGCAAGACCGGCGCAAGCACTGCCACGATAAGCCGCGTCAACCGCTCGCTCAACTACGGCTGCGACGGATACGAGAAGATATTCGAGCGCATCGACGCCGCAGAGGCCGAGAAGAAAGACTGACAATGAGCGAATATTCATTCTTTGCCCGTTTTTATGACGAGCTGACGCAAAATGTTGATTACGAGAGAAGAGCAGAGCATTTTTCTGCTCTTCTGCTTTCATATGGGATAAAAAGCGGAACGGTTCTCGACCTCGCCTGCGGCACGGGCACTTTAACTTCGCTGATATCCGCGCGCGGATACGACATGATCGGCGTTGACTCGAGCCCCGATATGCTCGCTCAGGCGCAGAACAGGGCTTTTGAAGAGGGGCAGAATATTCTGTTTCTCTGCCAGCAGATGCAGACTCTCGACCTTTTCGGAAAAATCGACGCCGCGCTCTGCACGCTCGACAGTATCAATCATCTGACCGAGCCCGAGGATGTCAGAGAGACATTCCGCCGACTCGGCACATTTATCCGCCCGGGCGGGATGTTCATATTCGATGTGAACACGATTTACAAGCACCGCGAGATTCTCGCGGACAACTCGTTTGTCTACGAATACCCGGATGTTTTCTGCGTCTGGCAGAACAGCCTCGACGAGGAGACGGACACGGTAGACATCATGCTCGACTTTTTCGAGGAGAACGAGGACGGGACATATGAGCGCACGAGCGAAGATTTCAGCGAGCGCGCATATAGTCTCGACGAGCTTTCAGAATGGCTCGGCGACGCGGGATTTGACATTGAAAACATATATGACGGCATGACAAATCACCCCGTCAGAGAAGATTCCGAGCGCGCGGTGATTGCTGCGAGGCGCAGGAAATAACAGGAGGATAAATTATGGGCAAGCTTATACGCTGCATTTCCGAGGACGGCACTTTAACCGTTATGGCTGCCGACACAACGGATATAGTAAACAGGGCGCAGGGAATTCACGGCACATCCGCCGTTGTTTCGGCGGCTCTCGGCAGGCTGCTGACGGCGGCGAGCCTCATGGGCAGCGCCTTAAAGGGCGCGGACGATTCCGTCACGCTCAGGATAAATGGAAACGGCCCTGCGGGCACCGTGCTCGCGGCATCGGACAGCCACGGCAACGTCAGAGGATACGCTGTGAACTCCGTTGTTGAGCTGCCGCTCAACGACAAGGGCAAGTTGGATGTTTCCGGCGCAGTCGGCAAGGACGGCTTTTTGACCGTTATAAAAGACCTCGGACTCAAGGAGCCTTATGTCGGTCAAGTACCGATAGTCAGCGGCGAAATTGCGGAAGACATCACGAATTATTTCGCGACGAGCGAGCAGATACCGACCGTCTGCGCTTTGGGCGTGCTCGTCAACCCCGATCTCACGATAAGAAAGGCGGGCGGATTCATAATTCAGCTGCTCCCGACCGCCGACGACACAATTATAGACAAGGTCGAGAAGTGCATCAGCGACATTGAGCCTGTGACGACAATGCTCGACAAGGGGCTCTCCCCCGAGACCATCTGCCGCACCGTGCTCCCCGCTTTCAAGCTCGACATGCTCGACACCTCGGAGCCGGAGTACAGATGCGACTGCTCGCGCGAGCGCGTCTCCCGCGCGCTGATAAGTATGGGCAGAGATGAACTCGAAAAGCTCAAGGAGGACGAAAAGACCGAGGTCTGCTGCCAGTTCTGCGACAAGAAATATGTGTTCACGCCCGCAGACATCGACAGGCTGCTTGAAGAGAGCAAGGGAAAAGAGGATAAATAAATAACGAAAGCCTCCGCGAGCAACAATGCTTGCGGAGGCTTTTATGATTATTTTAATACGGATAAGGCACGAGGTCTTTTAGAGTCACGGCGGTATCGGAATCAACAAGAATTTCTATATTCTCCGGGCTGCCGAGCTGCATCATAAACTCACGGCAAGCTCCGCACGGGGGCAAAATCTCTCCCATCTTTGTTACTGCAACGACTTTTCTTGCGGCATACTCCCCGTTGGTTATCATCGTTGACAGCGCGTTTCGCTCCGCGCACATACCCAGCGAACAATCGGTGTCGATACACACGCCAGTATATACATTTCCTTTATCGGTCAGCACGGCGGCACCCACCCCGCCGGAACACATTTGCTCCGATATCACTTTCGGCACTGCGACAGCAAGCGCAGCGGCATATAATTTTTCCCATTCCGTTGTCATAGAATCACCCTTTCGTTTTACTGCGAGTTTTGCTTTGCGGTGTTGATAGAGGAGATGAGGAGCACCCGTATGCCGGTACAAGCTGAGTCGAGGGCTTTGTATTGATCTTCGCTTATGTAATCGGTTCTGTATAAAAGCTCTATCCAATAGCCGGTTTCGTTCGCTTCTTTGAGCGCAATTTGGAGCTTTGATATAAAATCTGCCTTTCCATGGGCATACCGCGCTTCTCTGATATTCGCGCCGATGCTTGTTCCCGAGCGGCCTATCTGGTTCGAAATTATTGACTCATGAGCAGACTTGAGCTGTTTTACAAGTTGGATTATCATAACAGCAAAGTCCATTGACTGAGCCGAAAGCTTATCTTCCCGCACTTTTATCCCTCCGATTTCAGCGTACATAATTTTTTGTATCTGCAAATGAAGTGTCCGCTTCGCGGACATGAAACGCAATAAATTGCATGAAGCGCCCGGAACACCGGACATTAAGTGAAGCACCGGATATTCATTTGCCGCAGGCACACTTCATACGGCAGCACCGCTCTTCATTTTTCATGCTCGAAGAGTGCTTCATTTCCAAAAATAAGAGCACTTGCTTTTGCAAGTGCTCTTATTTTTGGAGGCGCCACCCAGATTTGAACTGGGGCATCGAGGTTTTGCAGACCTCTGCCTTACCACTTGGCTATGGCGCCGTATTGAATTGTACGCTCTCTCTGTCAAAAAAATGCCAATTAAATTTAATTGGCATTAAGAGAATGGAGCGGATGACGAGGCTCGAACTCGCTACCTCCACCTTGGCAAGGTGGCGCTCTACCGGATGAGCTACATCCGCACAGTTGGTGCCTCCGGCCGGAATCGAACCAGCGACACGCGGATTTTCAGTCCGCTGCTCTACCAACTGAGCTACAGAGGCAAATATATGAAAACCGGCATAGCCGGATTTCGGCGAAATAATGGCGACCCGGAACGGTCTCGAACCGTCGACCTCTAGCGTGACAGGCTAGCGCTCTAACCAACTGAGCTACCGGGCCATTTTGGTGGGAACAACAGGGCTCGAACCTGTGACCCCTTGCTTGTAAGGCAAGTGCTCTCCCAGCTGAGCTATGCTCCCTGATCGATCGGTTTTTCGTCCGACGACGCAGACTAATATACTATAAATTCGCCGTTCTGTCAAGCCTTATTTGCAATTTTTTTCAGTTTTTCTTAAAAAAGTCTCCGCCGCGCCTAATGCCAAGTATTTATAAAACAGTTTAATTCCCGACAGTAATGTCTACCGGAATTTTTCTGCATATGTGAAGCCGCACGATATAATTGAACAGGTTGAAAAATTTCATCTTGTCTTTTTTCTATTGGATTAAGCCATAGCAAAGTAAAAGCAAGTGACTCAACCAATTCTTATAATCAAACTTTCAATAGCCGCGCCGCAGTGTTTGATACGCCAACTAAGAGGGGTGAGGGAACGGCTTGCGTAGCAAGACGCACGAGCACGCATT
>SAMEA104315420__coassemble_147_pt1 | contig 71510 bp, 59 predicted proteins | sample SAMEA104315420__metabat2_low_PE_006 | metagenome-assembled genome bin SAMEA104315420 (sample SAMEA104315420) | gut metagenome | biome: Monkey gut; feature: monkey-associated habitat; material: faeces | place: China | collected 2013 | reverse complement strand
GAACAGAACTGGTGGCATAAGAATTTTTGTGTCTACTAACTATTGACTACTTCAGGATATCCGTCCGGCTGTTTTTATCTCGTCGTGCTCTCGTTCTGCGCGGCATTTTTTGTCGGGAAATCGAAGCCCTGCATGAAGCCGTCGAGCTCGGTCGAGCAGATGTCGCCGCCTATCACCGCGCCCTCGTAGACGAGAATATTCGCCTGCACCGTCCCGCTGTCGCCCTCATAGCCGGGATAATTTTTTATGTTATATGTCCAGCGCTTTGCGCGCTTGCCCGCATACGGAGTCAGGTCGAGATTCTGCGCTTTCTGAATCTCGTTGTATTTTTCATATCCCCTGTCGAACTCGGCGGGGATTATAACCTCCGCGACCTCGGCCGGATCCTCCTCTATCTCCCAGCCGAACTGGGACAGAAACGCCGCGCGTTCCGAGGCGTTCGATGCCTTGAGGCTTATCGCGTTGTCGCTGACCGCGGGCTTGCCTCGGTTTATCAGAAGCACCACCGCCGCCACGGCGAGCACCGCCGCGAACGCAGTCAAGGCAATTTTCAGCTTTGAGGATTTTATTGAAAACACAAACACTTTTCTCCGCCCCTTCGCGCTTATAAAGATAGTTGATATATATGCTCATTTCTCCCGCTTTATCACGGTTGACAAATCTTGCTGAAATGGTAATATTATACTGTAACTTATTTCACATTTCGGAGGCAGGAAAAAGCATGAAAAAATGCAGTCTCATCCCCTTTGCCGTCCTCGCCGCAGCAGCGGGCGCAGGCGCGGCGGTCGGCAGAAAATTAAAGACCGACAAGGCTTTCCGCCGCGACTTTGACGACGCTGTCGGAAAAGGTATCCTCGCCGCCGTCGGCAAGATTGCCGACAAGCTCCCCGAGCCGAATTTCAGCGATATCTCGAACTATCGAAGCCGCAATTTCTATCCCGGTCACAGTGAGTTTGCCACATCCGGCAAGCGCGGCGCAAGGTGGCGTCTCGGCTACGCCCGCCGCAGTCTCGTCCCCGACGACTACAATCAAAAGAACTACTACATAGCGGGCTATCTCTCCTATCCGCCTAATATAATGAGCGGGGTTATCGACGACCAGGCGGTTCGCGTAATCTGCCTCGACGACTCGAGCGGGCGCGGGAGCGTCGTTTTCGCCGTTATCGACTGCGTCGGGATATCCGGCGCGGACATACGCCGCATACGCGAGAGACTGGCGGACTTCGCAAAAGAAAATAATATTATTTCCATCAATATTTCCTCCATCCACTGCCACAGCGCGATTGACACGCAGGGTCTCTGGGGAGACCTGCCCAAGATGCTCAAGAATAACGTCAGGGCGGTAAAGGACGGACGTTACGACGATATAATCTCAGGACGCGACCCCGAGTTCATGGAGAATCTGTTTGAAAAGACCGCAGACGCGATAAAAGAGGCATTCAACTCCATGCAGCGCGGAAAGCTCACCTATGTGCACACCGACGCTATCGACTTCGCGCGCGACAAGCGCCCGCCTTATATCTGGGACAAGGATATAGTTCGCCTGCGCTTCATCCCCGACAACGGCTCGAAAGAGACTGTAGCCGCGTTCATGGCAGCTCACCCGACCGCGCTCGGCGCGAAGAACACCCTGCTCAGCTCCGACTACATCGCATCGATGGAGCAGGAGATAAACAAAGCTGGCAAGAATTTTATATTCTTCCAGGGCGCGGAGCTTGCGATAGCCCAGCAGCGCGACTGCATAACCGAGCATGACGGCTCGGAGGGCTGGCAGGAATACGGCAAGACTCTCGGACGCTTCCTGCTCTCTATCCCCGAAGAGGACGAGAGGCGCATCGCGACTTTTATAAATATTAAAAGCCGCGAAATATTCATCCCGGCGGACAACCCGATACTCATCGCCGCCGCAAAAGCAGGACTCGTTGACAACACCGTTCTGCACGACCCGAGCGAAAAATCCGGCTACTGCTTCGTCAGCGAAGTCGGCTATGCGGAGATAGGCAAGGAGCTGTCCCTCGCGCTCATTCCCGGCGAGCTTGCGCCCGAGATTCTGCTCGGCGGCGCATACGGCGCGGACGAGAGCTTCAACCGCACTGCGTGGGAATATCCGCCCATGCGCGACATGATTCCCGAGGGCAGAGAGCTGAGCGTTATAGGTCTGTGCAACGACGCGATGGGATATATCCTGCCCGACAACGACTACGGCAGCGTCATAGCAAAAGACCACTACGAAGAGGCGGTCTCGGCGGGAAAACGCGCGGGGTCAACTGTAACCGAAGCTTTCGGAGAGCTTGTGAAGAGTCTCCGATAAAAAATAAAATACAACGGAGGTCCACTATGCGTAAAAACATCCGGCGAATCTTCAGCATCATTCTTGCGGCGATACTGCTGCTCTGCGCGAGCCTGCCTGTTTTCGCAAAGAGCGAAAAATGCTCCTGCGGCACGCCGCCCGTTATCTATGTTGCGGCTCTCGGCAGCGCGAAGCTGTATCTTGACAAGGGCACGGAAAACGAGCGTCTGCTCTTCAGACCCGACACCGCCGCCTATCTGCGCCTCGCCGCGCGTCTCGCGCCGGCAATAGCGCGCCTCGCCATAGACAAGAACTATGACGCTTTCGGCGACGCGCTCATCGATGGAGTTTCCGATATCTTCGGCGATTTGCAGATGGACGAAAACGGCGACTCCACAGACCGCGTGACCTCGGACGCCAAGCTGCCCGACAACCCCGACCACGGCGTTGACAAGAGCTACTATTTCGCCTACGATTTCCGCGAAGATCCGCTGACCGTTGCGGATAAGCTGCACGAATATATCGCCTGCGTGAAGAAGCTCACCGGGCACGACACAGTGCTTCTGCGCGCTTCGTCCATGGGCGGCGTTATGACCATGGCGTATTTCTACAAATACGGCACCGAGGGCATCGACGCGTGCATCTTCCAGTGCTGCCCGATTCTCGGCACGCAGGTTGCGGGCGACCTCTTCACAAAGAAAATTACTATCGACCCGGACGCCCTCGTGCGCTACGCCTCCCAGCTCCCGACCGATGAGCAGTGGCAGTCCGATTTGCTCGGCGTTGTTCTCGATATGCTCAATTTTGCGGGCGTTTTCAAGGCTCTCGTCGGCGTTGCCGACAAACTGCTCGAAAATCTGACCGACAGGGTCTTTGACGAGTTCATGTACCCGGTGTTCGGCTCGATGCCCGGAATATGGAGCTTCGTGACCGACGACGAATACGAGCAGGCGAAGAAAATGACTTTCAACGAGAACACATCAAAGAAGCTCATCTCCCGCCTCGACGAATATCACTACAACGTCCAGTGCAAAGCCGGAGAGATACTGAACAAGGCGAAGAAAGACGGCGTAAAAATAATGATAGTCGCGGGCTACAACAAGCAGCGCACGCCGCTCGTCGAGTCCTATATGTCAAACAGCGACGCGACCGTCGACACGAAATACGCCTCCGTCGGCGCGACCGTTGCCGATCTCAATTCAACTCTCCCCGACGGCTATGTTCAGAAGAACGAAGCGGGCGTTCACGACCATCTTTCAAAGGACGGCGTGATAGACGCATCGACCTGCCTCATGCCCGAGAACACGTGGTTCATAAAAGATATGCTCCACTGCAAGATTCACGAGGGACACAAGGCGATGTACAACTGGTTCTTCTATTCCGAGTCACAGCCCGATGTGTGGTCGAACGAAAAATATCCGCAATTTCTGCAAAACGATGTGAACGCGAAAACGCTTACTCCCCTCGGCACTCAAGCGCGCCCTGAGCAGTCCGAAAGCGGGGCCGAAAGCGCCGGCAAGCCCCTGACTCCGCAGACCGGCTCGGCATCCTTTGCGGCGGTTATCCCGCTCCTGTTCTCCCTGCCCGCGGGAGTTATTTCGAGGCGGCGCAAACGCTCATAACAGAAAAATGCAACAGCCGACGGTCATGTGTTCCGCTGTCGGCTGTTTGTTCTTTATTTAACGGTTAAATATTTGTAAATCCTACTTCTTCGGGCTTGAAATAGGCGTAAATAATGTATAAAATAAGACTGTAAATCAAGTGCTGCTTTTTACAGGGCACAACAAGAAAGGTCGTGCAAAGATGGCAAGATTTCTCTACTCCGCCTTTTCCGACGAAGCCGCCGACAGCATCGACGGCCAGATAGCCGCCTGCAAGGCAAACGGCGTGACACACATGGAACTGCGCGGCGTTGACGGCAAGAACATCTCCGAGTTCACCGTTGACGAGGCAAAGGCACTCAAGGAAAAGCTTGACGCAAACGGCATGAAGGTCTCTTCCATAGGCTCTTACTACGGAAAGATCGAGATAACCGACGATTTTGAGCCCCATTTCGAGGGCTTCAAGAACACAGTTGAAGTGGCGAAGATACTCGAAGCGAAGTATATCCGCCTGTTCAGCTTCTATTTCACAAAGGGCGAAAGCTACGATGAGTACCGCACGGAGGTCATGCGCAGAGTCAGAGCCATGGCTGAATATTCAAAGGAGCGCGGAGTCCTCTGCTGCCACGAGAACGAGCGCGGTATTTACGGCGATATCCCCGAGAGATGCCTCGATCTCCACAAGGAGCTGGGCGATGTCATCGGCGGAATTTTCGACCCCGCGAACTATATTCTCAACGGCGTTGAAATTCTCCCCGCATACGATTTGCTCGAGCCCTACATCACCTATATGCATGTAAAAGACGCGATAGGTGCGGAGGAGACGGTCGTTCCCGCAGGTCAGGGCGACGCTCATTTTGATGAGCTCATCCGCCGCTTCAACAAAAAAGAGGGCGAGAGATTCCTCTCTGTCGAGCCGCATCTCAAGGTGTTTGACGCACTCAAGACAATTGAGCGCGACGACAGCCTTTCGATAAAGATGGATAAGTTCACTTATCCCGACAATAACGCTTCCTTTGCCGCCGCAGTGAACGGCATAAAGGAAGTTGTCGCAAGAGTCAAGGCCCTGCGCTACGGCATAATCGGCGTTGGCAACATGGGTTCCGCTCACCTCGGCTATTATCTCGACGGTCTCATCCCCGAGATGGTTCTTACGGCGATAGCCGATATCGACCCCGCAAAGCTTGAGCGCGCCGAGAAGAAATGCCATGACAGAAGCTGTGAGATAAAATGCTTTGACTCCGCCGAGACTCTCATTGACTCGGGCGAGGTCGACGCTGTTATAGTCGCAACGCCGCACTATTCTCACCCGCCGATAGTCGAATACGGTCTGACTCACGGCGTACATGTGCTCAGCGAAAAGCCCGCGGGCGTTTATACAAAGCAGGTTCGCGAAATGAACGAAGTCGCATCAAAGAGCGACAAAGTGTTCGCGCTGATGTTCAACCAGAGGACAAATCCCATGTATATCAAGCTGCGCGAAGTCGTGCAGAGCGGCGAATACGGCGGGCTGCACCGCTTCAACTGGCTCATCACCGACTGGTACCGCACGCAGGCATATTATAATTCCGGCGGATGGCGCGCGACCTGGAGCGGCGAGGGCGGCGGTGTGCTGCTCAACCAGTGCCCGCATCAGCTCGATCTGTGGCAGTGGATAACCGGTATGCCCGAATCCATTCAGGCGCAGTGCTCCATAGGCAAGTGGCACAATATCGAAGTCGAGGACGATGTGACCATATACGCCGAATATCCCAACGGCGCGACCGGCGTATTCATCACGACCACCGGCGACGCACCCGGCACGAACAGACTTGAAATAACGCTCGACCGCGCGAAGATAGTCTGCGAGGACGACAGGATAAGAGCCTATGTCCTCGACCAGTCCATGACCGAGTTCAGCAAAACCGCCGAAGAGGGCTTCGCGAAGCCCAACGGTCACTGGGAGGATATCGACTATGTCGACACGGACACCGAGCAGCATGTTGCAGTTACAAATGCTTTTGCGGCGCATATCCTGCACGGCACTCCGCTCATCGCGCGCGGCGAAGAGGGCATCAACGGTCTGACTATCTCGAACGCGGCGCACCTGTCCTCATGGCTCGGCAAGAAAGTTACCCTCCCGATAGACGAGGATCTGTTCTACGCCGAACTTCAGAAGAAAATTGCCTCGTCTTCCGGCAAGAAAGAGCCCGTGAAGGAAGTTGTCGTTGAGGATATGTCCTCGACCTACGGCTCATAATCGAAAGAAAACAGAGGTAGAATATGAAGATATCTATCGTGGGCTGCGGCGGAATAAGCCGCACCCACATCGGAGCCGTCCGCGATATACCGGACGCCCGGATAATCAGCGTTGCGGACTGCATCCCCGAGCGCGCCGAAGAAGCGGCGGCAAAACAGTGCGGCGCAAAGGCATATACAAGCCTTGAAGACATGCTCGCGGGCGAGAAACCGGATGTTTTACATATCTGCACCCCGCACTATCTCCATGTTCCGATGGCGGTCTGCGCGATGGAGCGCGGAGTCGATGTGCTGTGCGAGAAGCCGTGCGCCATGACGGAGAACCAGCTCGAAGAACTGCGCGAATGTCAGCGCAGGACGGGGCGGCAGTTCGGAGTCTGTTTTCAGAACAGATACAACCGCTCGGTGCAGTATCTAAAAGATATCATTGACTCAAAAACATACGGCGAGCTTATCGGCATGAGGGCTTTTGTCACCTGGAAGCGCGACGCGGACTATTACGCAAGCGGCGACTGGCGCGGCAAAAAAGCGACCGAGGGCGGCGGAGTGCTGATAAATCAGGCTCTGCACACGCTCGATCTGATGAATATGCTCGGCGGAAATGTAAAAGCTGTGACCGCCCATGCTTCAAACGACCATCTCAAGGGCATAATAGAAGTTGAGGACACGGTGAGCGTCTTTGCCGAATTTTCGCAGGGCTTTCGCGGAGTGTTCTTCGCGACGACCGCAAACGCCGTCACCTCGCCAATAATGCTCGAAGCAAACTTCGCCGACCGTTCGGTACGAATCGAGGGCGACAGCGTGTTTGAACTAAAGGACGGCAAGCTCACTCCCGTGCTCGCTGCGGACAAGTTCGACAACCACGGCAAGCTCTGCTGGGGCAGCGGACACAGCGCGCTGATACGCGATTTCTACGACGCGGTCAAAACTAACCGCCCGTTTGCAATAGACTCGGACGAGGGCGGCAAGGCGGTCGAGCTCCTGCTCGCCGTGTACAAGAGCGCTGAGACAGGCGAACGCATAGAGTTATAAAAAAAGAAAGGGAAGATTGAAATGCAGATGACTTTTCGCTGGTTCGGCGACACCAAGGACACGGTATCGCTCGAGCAGATAAGGCAGATCCCCGGCGTCAAGGGCATTGTCCCCGCGCTGCACACCCTGCCCGCAGGCGAAGTGTGGCCGCTCGATATGGTCATGGACATGAAGCACGAAATCGAAGCGGCAGGTCTTACGATGGAGTGCATCGAGAGCGTCAACGTCCATGAGGATATCAAGCTCGGCAACGAAAACGCAGACAAATATATCGACAACTATATCGAATCCATCCGCAATCTCGGCAAGGCGGGCGTAAGAGTGATATGCTACAACTTCATGCCCGTTTTCGACTGGACGCGCACCGACCTCGCCATGGATATGGGCAACGGCGCGACCTGCCTGTCATATAACGGCGCGCAGATCGAGGGAAAGAGCCCCGAGGATATGTTCCGCGAAATTGACGAGAATTCGAACGGCTACGCGATGCCCGGCTGGGAAACCGAGCGCATGGGCGAGATAAAGGAGCTGTTCCAGAAGTACAAGGGCGTGACCGAGGACGATCTCGTCGAGAATCTCCGCCACTTCCTGCGCCGCATAGCTCCCGTCTGCGAGGACTGCGGAATCAAAATGGCTATTCATCCGGACGATCCGCCATGGGACATCTTCGGTCTGCCGAGGATAATCAAAAACACCGCAGATCTCGAACGCCTGCTCTCGCTCGTCGACAGCGACATAAACGGCATCACCTTCTGCACCGGCTCGCTCGGCGCATCAAAAGACAACGACCTGCCCGCAATGATAAGAAAATTCGGCGACAGGATATATTTCGCGCATCTGAGAAACGTCCTCAGGCGCGACGGCTGGTTCAACGAGACCTCCCACCTGTCCTCGGACGGCTCGCTCGACATGTACGAGATAGTCAAGGCTCTCTACGAGAGCGGATTTGACGGCTATATCCGCCCCGATCACGGCAGAATGCTGTGGGGCGAAAAAGCCCGTCCCGGCTACGGTCTGTATGACCGCGCGCTCGGAGCGGCATATATAAACGGACTCTGGGAAGCTGTTTCAAAGTCCGAAAGGGAAGGAAGATAACCATGGTACACGAAAATCTTAACGGCCGCGTTGCGGTCATAACCGGCGGCGGCGGAGTTCTCTGCAGCGGATTCGCAAAGGATCTTGCGGCTCAGGGAGTAAAGGTCGCGATACTCGACCTACGCGAAGAGGCGGCTCAGAAGGTCGCGGACGAGATAAAAGCGGCTGGCGGCGAGGCTCTTGCAGTCGGCTGCAACGTGCTCGAGAGCGAGAGCCTTGAGGCGGCGCGCGAGAAGATAAACGCCGCGCTCGGCTCATGTGATATCCTCGTCAACGGCGCGGGCGGCAACTCCCCGCTCGGCACGACAACCAAAGATACGCTCGAGCTCGAGGACATAGCCCACAAGGCGGAGGGAGTCAAGACTTTCTTCGACCTCGACCCCAAGGGCATTGAATTTGTTTTCAACCTCAACTTCCTCGGCACGCTGCTCACCACGCAGTGCTTTGCAAAGGACATGATAGGCAAGGAGAACGCGACGATTCTCAACATCTCCTCCATGAACGCCTACAGACCGCTCACGAGAATCCCCGCATATTCCGCAGCGAAGGCGGCTGTTTCGAACTTCACCCAGTTCATGGCGGTTCATTTTGCCGATGTCGGCATCAGAGTCAACGCGATAGCACCCGGCTTCTTCTCGACGAATCAGAACAAGACTCTGCTCTTCAACGAGGACGGCTCGCTCACCGCGCGCTCGAATAAGATAATCACCCACACTCCCCTGCGCCGCTTCGGCGTACCGGCGGATCTGACTGGCGCTCTGCTGTTCCTCTGCGACGAGAGCCAGTCCGGCTTCATAACCGGCGTTATCCTCCCCGTCGACGGCGGCTTCTCCGCTTATTCGGGAGTGTAAAATCCATATCAAATCGGATTCCCGATTTGCAGAATTCTCAAATAAAAGAACGCTGTCCATTAAAATACATGGGCAGCGTTGTTTTGTCTTGTGGTGTGTGATTGGCAATTTGGGATTTGTCAATCACTTGAACCATAGCAAAGTAAAAGCATGTGACTCAGCTGATTTTTATAATCAAACTTTCAATAGTCGCGCCGTAGTGTTCACTAAACTAATTGAGATGAGCGGGCAACATCACCGAAGCGCCGCCGATGGCGGATGAAGCGAGGCGATGTTGGCGACTATGTTTTGAGAGGGCTGAACGGCTTGCGAAGCAAGACGCACGAGCCCGTATTGTTTGAGCGAAACGAGTTTACGGGCGAATGTGCCGAGCAACTGATTGAGAGCCGCGAGCTTGGTACTGCGGCGCGAAATTTCAGGAGGTGAGTTGTAGGGGTCGGCGACCTCGACGACCCTTTGACGCGTGAGCGTCACAGTGTTTTTTGGAGATGATGCAAGTAAAGCAATCATTTAGTTACTTGTCACTATTATAGATTTTAAAAGCAGGCGAACAAAGTTCGCCCCTATGGTCTGTAAAATAAACTTTTGCGAGAATTTCGTGCCGCTTGCGCGGCAGCGGTGCGTCGAGTCGCCGCACCCTACAAGTTGCGCATCAAAAAAATTCGTGCAGATTTCGCGGGCGGATAATATCCACCCTACCGCATATATCTATTACCTTGAGCGAAGCGAAATAACCCCTCAGTCTCGGCTTACGCCGAGCCAGCTCCCCTACAGGGGAGCCTAAATAGATTCTACGATAAATCCCAATTCATCAATCACAAAACCGACCGCAGCAGATATGCTTCGGTCGGTTACTGTTTTACGGCACCCGTTCATATTCCGGGTGCTTTTCTTATTCCATATTGTCTATATAGCTGCATGCTGCGAGTGCGGCTACGGAGCCGTCCGCCGCCGCTGTGGTCAGCTGGCGCACTTCCTTTGTGCGGCAGTCGCCCGCAGTGAAGACGCCGGGGGTCTTTGTTCTGCAGCTCTCGTCCGCAATGATATAGCCGTAGTCATCGAGATCTGCAACATCCTTGAAGCTCTCGTTGTTCGGCATCTGACCGACCGCAATAAAAACTCCGTCCATCGGAATGGAATGGGGCTCCTCGTCGCCCGTCGCTATCTTTATGCCGTCGAGCTCGTCGCTGCCGATGAGCTTGACTACCTTCGTGTTCATGAGAACCTTTATGTTATCTTTCTCGCCGAGCTTCTTGACAAGAGCCTTTTCGCCCCTGAACTCATCGCGTCTGTGTATAAGCGTGACGCTCTTGCAGTAAGACGCGAGAAAGAGCGCGGACTGGAGAGCGCTGTCTCCGCCGCCGACAACGGCAACATTCTTGCCCTTATAAAAAGCTCCGTCGCACACCGCGCAGTAGGATACTCCCCTGCCCGCGAGGTCGTTTTCGCCGTCCGCTCCGAGCGGTCTGTGGCGCGCTCCGGTGGCGATTATAACGCACTTGCACTGATAGCTGTTCGAATCGGTTATGACGGTCTTTATCTTTCCGTCGACTATTTTTATGACCTTCTCAAGCTCAACATCCGCGCCGAGCTCCATCGCCTGCGAAACGAGGTTATCCGCAAATTCGCTGCCGCTTATCTGCGATATTCCCGGATAGTTTTCAACTCTCGGCGAAGAGGTTATCTGACCGCCGAAAGACTCGCCCTCGGTCACAAGCACGGTTTTTCCCGCTCTGAGCGCATAGATTGCCGCCGTGAGTCCGGCTGTGCCGGCGCCGACGATAACGATATCAAATTGCTGCATTTCTTTTCCCTCTGAATATGGCAAAATTTTTCTTTAATGCGCCGAAAACCGGGTGAAGCCGCGCTCCACCCGATCTTCCAGCGTTTATCAGTGCATCAGCACTGCTCAATGAACTTTTTGATGTTTGAAAGATTGACGAAGCTCTCATATCCGTCGTCGTCGGTGACGATAAGAGTCGGAGCCTGTCTGATGCCGTATTTCATCGTCAGATCCTCCTGAGCCTCTGCGTCGATCTTCTCGTAGCCGATATTCGCCTTGTCAAGCAGAGTATAGGCTATCTTGCAGTTGGGGCAGGTCTTTGTGGTGAAGAGCATGACCCTTGCGCCGTTTGATGCCTTGGGAGCATCCTCGTGCTTGCCGTCCTCCACGGTGTGGCTGACGGTGCGCTCATTCTTGAGGTGAGACGCGCCGAGGTTATAGACGGTTCTGTCCTTGAACTCCTGCGCCTTGCCGTCGTTCCAGTTCTGGACTGGGCGATAGTAACCGGTGATACGGCTGTAGACCTCGGTCTGACCGCCGCACTCGGGGCAGGTGAAGTGCTCGCCCGCGATGTAACCGTGATCCTTGCACACGGAGTAGGTCGGGGAGATCGTGTAATAGGGCAGCTTATAATTCTCGGCAATCTTGCGCACAAGAGAAGCTGTCGAGGTCCAGTCGGGCATCTTCTCGCCGAGGAAAGCGTGGAAGACTGTGCCGGAAGTGTATCTTGTCTGAAGATCATCCTGAATGTCAAGCGCCTCAAAGATATCCTCCGAGAACGAAACAGGAAGATGCGAGCTGTTGGTGTAATAAGGAGTGCCGCCGTCCTTCGCTGCGGTGATGATATCCGGGAACTGAGCGACATCGTGCTTTGCGAAACGATAAGTGGTGGACTCGGCGGGAGTTGCCTCGAGGTTGTAGAGATCGCCGTACTCCTCCTGATAGTCGGAGAGGCGCTCGCGCATATGGTCGAGGACCTCCTTGGTGAACTGCTGGGTCTTCTCGTGGGTCATGTCCGCTCTGAGCCACTTGGCGTTGAGACCGACCTCGTTCATACCGATAAGGCCGATGGTCGAGAAGTGGTTCTCGAAAGTGCCGAGGTAGCGTCTGGTGTATGGATAGAGACCCTCGTTGAGAAGCTTCGTGATAACTGTACGCTTGACGCTGAGCGAACGGGCGGAGATATCCATAAGCTTGTCGAGTCTGCGGTAGAAGTCCGCCTCATCCTCTGCAAGATATGCGATTCTCGGCATATTTATCGTAACAACGCCTATAGAACCGGTGCTCTCGCCGCTGCCGAAGAAACCGCCGGACTTCTTGCGAAGCTCGCGCAGGTCGAGGCGCAGTCTGCAGCACATGGAGCGGATATCGCTCGGCTCCATATCGCTGTTGATGTAGTTAGAGAAATAAGGTGTGCCGTACTTTGCGGTCATCTCGAAGAGAAGTCTGTTGTTCTCGGTATCCGACCAGTCAAAGTCGCGGGTTATGGAATAGGTCGGGATGGGATACTGGAAGCCGCGTCCGTTGGCGTCGCCCTCGATCATAGTCTCGATGAACGCCTTGTTGACCATATCCATCTCTTTCTTGCAGTCCTTGTACTTGAAGGGCATCTCCTTGCCGCCGACAATGGCGTTGAGCTCGGCAAGGTCGTTGGGAACGGTCCAGTCAAGGGTTATATTCGAGAACGGAGCCTGAGTGCCCCAACGGCTGGGGGTGTTGACGCCGAAGATGAACGACTCGATGCACTTCTTGACCTCGCGGTAAGAGAGGTTGTCCGCCTTGACGAACGGAGCGAGATAGGTATCGAACGAGGAGAACGCCTGAGCGCCCGCCCACTCGTTCTGCATGATGCCGAGGAAGTTGACCATCTGATTGCAGAGGGTCGCAAGGTGGCTTGCGGGAGAAGAGGTTATCTTTCCGGGAACGCCGCCGAGACCTTCCTGAATGAGCTGCTTTAAAGACCAGCCCGCGCAGTAACCGGTGAGCATGGAGAGGTCATGGAGATGGATATCGCCGTTTCTGTGGGCGTTTGCTATCTCCTCGTCATAGACCTCGGAGAGCCAGTAGTTCGCGGTGATTGCGCCGGAGTTGCTGAGGATCAGTCCGCCGACGGAATATGTGACGGTCGAATTCTCTTTAACGCGCCAGTCGGAGACCTTGACGTAGCTGTCAACCAGCTCCTTGTAGTCGAGGATGGTCGACTTCATGTTTCTGACTTTTTCGCGCTGCTTTCTGTAGAGGATATAGGCCTTTGCGACATCGGCGTAGCCCGCCTGGCTGAGCACCGACTCGACGCTGTCCTGAATGTCCTCAACGGCGATAAGTCCGTCCTTGATCTTGCCCTCGAAGTCCGAAGTGACCTTGAGTGCGAGCAGGTCGATGACCGTCGGATGAGTTTCCTTGTTGAGCGCGTCGAAAGCCTTTGATATAGCCGAAGATATCTTCGCTATATCAAAATCGGCGACTGCGCCGTCTCTTTTGATAACCTTGTACATCATCATGCCTCCATTTTCTTTCCTTTTCCAAAATTACGCTTCATTTGCGCTGTCTGCCTACAATTATAGATGCAACCATGGCAAATGTCAACAGCAAAATACAAGATATTGTGTAGAATTTATTTTTCTACCCCAAGATGTTCTGAAATTCAGTGTCCGTTATATTCCCCTTATCTCGACATTCGGGACATTTTTGCGGACTATATCAGCGAAAGAGCGCAGTGTTTCGCGGCTGTGCGAGCCGAGACCCTTCTGCAAAACGAACTCGGAATCGGTGAAGTTCTGGAGAAAATATTTCTCGCCGCCCTTGAGCCACTCGCCTATTTTCTCGAAGTCCTCCGCGCTGTGCAGCTCGCGCACAACGGTCGTGCGGAACTCAAAGTCGGTCTTTCCGCCCATGAGCAGGCGCACGCTCTCATATATCGGCTCCATGTCGAACTTTTCGAGCCCGACCGTTTCGGCATATTTTTCGGGCGAATTTTTGATATCCATCGCCACATAGTCAACGAGCCCAGCGTCTATAAGCGACTGCATCTTGTCCGGGAAAGTGCCGTTGGTGTCGAGCTTGACCAAATAGCCCATGTCTTTTATGCGCTTTGCGAACTCGTCGACGTTTTTATTGACAAGCGGCTCGCCGCCTGTTATGCACACGCCGTCGAGCATACCCTGGCGCTTTTTGAGAAACGCAAAAAATTCTTCCTCCGGAATCTCATATTCGTCCCCGCCGGGGAGAATCAGCTCCGAATTCTGGCAGAACGGGCAGCGGAAGTTGCATCCGCCGAGGAACACAGTGCATCCCATCTTGCCGGGAAAATCGAGCAGTGTAAGTTTTTGCAGACCTCTGACGCGCATACCGATACCCCTTTTCAAGCCGTAAAAATCGAGACGGAGAAAATCGGTCTTTCCGTCCCGGCAAAATCTATTATATACCACGAAAGCGCTCTTGTCACCAAAAACATCTTGAAAAATTGCACAAAGATTACCACAAAATAATGTGCATATTATCGCCGCGATACATATATGTTGCATTTTCTGCGAAAATTTGATACACTCATAGTATAATACAATCCCAATATATATGTATAACTGCGGAGGTGTCTTAATTGGCTGGAAAAAGACCTGTTGCGGCGATACTCTATGACTTCGATCGCACACTTTGCACAAAGGATATGCAGGAATATCAGTTCATTCCGAGCGTCGGCATGGAGCCCGCGGATTTCTGGGGGCTCGCCAACAGCTATGCCGAGGAAGAGCATATGGACAAAATCCTGTCCTATATGTACATCATGATAAAAAAATCGCAGGAGTGCGGAATTCCGCTGACGCGCAAAAGCGTCATGGAGTGCGGACGCGCGATAGAGCTGTATAAAGGTCTGCCCGGCTGGTTCGACCGCCTCAACCGCTTCGGCAGCGAAAACGGCGTGACCGTCGAGCACTATGTCCTCTCTTCGGGGCTCAAAGAGATAATCGAGGGGTCCGAAATAGGCAAATGCTTCAAAGAAATTTTCGCCTGTGAGTTCCTTTACGGCGAGAACGGAGAGGCAGTCTGGCCCAAGACCGCCGTCAATTATACTTCAAAGACCCAGTTTGTCTACCGCATAAACAAAGGCGTGCTCGATGTATCTAACGATAAAGATCTCAACCGCTCGACACCCGATAACAAGCGCCGCGTGCCGTTTTCAAATATGCTCTATATCGGCGACGGGCTCTCCGATGTCCCGTGCATGAAGATGGTCAAGGCATACGGCGGATATTCTATAGCCGTCCACAACAACGAACCGCGCCAGCTCGAGGGCGTGAGCGACCTGCTCTATCACAACCGAGTTGACTTCGCCTTTGCGGCGGACTACTCAGAAAACAGCGAGCTTGACATAACCGTCAAGGATATCATCCGCAGAATAGCCATAGACAGCACCCTGCGCGACGAGCACAGCAAGCAGAAGCGCCGCTCTAAATGCTGCTGCGCGGACATCTGACGGAGGATAATATGTCTGTATTTTTTACCGCCGCAGTGTGCGTATACAACACGGAAAAATATCTTCGCGAATGTCTGGATTCCGTTCTCAATCAGAGCTATAAAAATTTTGAACTGCTCATAATCGACGACGGCTCGACGGACAAAAGCGGTTGCATCTGCGACGAATACGCAGAAAAAGACAGCCGTGTGCGTGTCATTCACACGGAGAATCAGGGTGTATTGCTCGCGCGAAAGACTGCGTTTGAGAATGCACGCGGGGACTATTTCATCGTCTTTGATTCGGACGACACCGTCTCGCCCGAGCTGTTTTCGAGATTGAGCGAAAAAATCAAGCAGTGCGCGCCTGATATGGTGTTTTTTGACTATAATAAAATAAGCGGCGAAAATATTACGCGCGAAAGGACATTCGACGGCGAGCGCACTTTTAATAAAGACAGCAAAAAAGAGCTCTGGGAGCTGCTGCTGCGCTCGAAGTTCAACTCACTTTGCTGCAAGTGCATAAGGCGCGATAAATTCGACTATGATATAGACGCGGCTTATTACAAAGGCTACAGCCGCGGCGAGGACAGGCTCGTCTCGGCGCATATGCTGAGCCGGCTCAACACTTTTTGTTACCTGCCCGAGGCGTTTTACAACTACCGCACCTCGGCGTCCTCTCTGACGCAGACATATTCGTTCGAAAATCTCGTCATGTCCTCCCGCGCCACAGAGGAGATTCGCCAAATGATATCAGCCGACGGCTGCCTCGACGGCGAGTGCGAAGCGCTCATATGCTCTCTCGCGAGGATGATCTACCGCAATTTTCTCTATCCCAACGCCGTCTCTCTATCCAAAAAAGAGACCGTTGAGCTGATAAAAAAGAGCGAATCTCTCGGCATCTATAAGCTGTGCACCGATCGCAGGGCGGACAAATATTCTTCAAAGCCGGAGAATCTCAAATTTTCGCTGCTGAGAAATAAAAAATACTCCCTGCTCGTTGACGCAGTGAGGCTCAAGAGCAGGATATAAGTCGAAGAGAGTCGATTGCCTTGACAAAATTTCTGCCGGGCGTTATAATATTCTCCCGAAAACTGCCCGTGCGGAAAGGAAGTGAAAGCCATGGGCACAGAACAGAAAAAGATCGCCGCCCAGAACAAGAAGGCTTTTCACGACTATTTCGTGCTCGACAGATACGAAGCGGGAATCGAGCTTTGCGGCACGGAGGTCAAATCCATCCGCCAGGGCAAGCTCAATCTCAAGGACTCATGGTGTTCGATAGTCGACGGCGAATTGTTCGTCAACGGAATGCATATCAGCCCCTATGAGCACGGCAACATCTTCAACCGCGACCCGCTGAGGGTACGCCGCCTGCTGATGCACAAGCGCGAGATAATGCGCCTGCTCGGTCAGACGAAGCAGGAGGGCTTGACCCTCGTGCCGCTGAGTGTATATTTTGTCAAAGGGCGCGCCAAGGTTGAGGTCGGGCTGTGCAAGGGCAAAAAGCTCTATGACAAGCGTGAGACGGCAGCGAAGAAAGACGCCGCGCGCAATATCGAGCGCAGCATGAAAAACTTCTGATTCAATCGGCAAAAGCCGTTTGATATATGGGGATGAAAGGATTTCGACGGGGAGGTTGAACTTCGGTAAGCGGGCAGCGGTGTGGGACCGCTATAAAACCCATACGTTTAAATAATAAACGACAACAAAACAGTTTTACAAGCTGCTTAAATAGCAGCCGTCTTTGCCGGGAGTACTGCGGCCCGGTACAAGGCGTCGATTAGCAGTGAACGTGCATGGGTGAGCGCTCCGTAACCCGTCATGAACAACGGAACTACCGAACCGGTGAGCCTGCCTGACGGCGCTCCGGCGAGGGAATCTTAAAAGACAGGCTACGCCCGTAGAAAGCTGTGGGGAGCCCTTTTCGGACGCGGTTTCGATTACCGCCATCTCCACCATGAAAAAAGCACTTGCTGTTGCAAGTGCTTTTTTCAATGAAATTCGTTCTTCGGAACGAGTGAAATATGCCTGCGGCATATAAAGGAACGAATTTTTTTCACTTTATGTGCAGCATCAAATTTCACAATTTACGAAGTAAATTATTTCACCGCGAGCAGTGCGAGCGATTTCACTAAAGTTTACAATTGCATGAGTTGAAACCGCTGTTATTGCAAATGATTTTTCCACCGTAACCGACAATCAAGCCGGGAAAGTTCTTTACTACTCTCCCGGCTTGATTTTTATTTTTGCAGTCATATTCTGACTACTTCAATTTCGTTTCCGTGTTCCTTTATTATATCTATAAGCTCGGTTGTTTTCAGCCACACCGTTGCGGTGTTGTCATTCGGGTGGACTCCGATAAGTCCGCCGTTTACGAGTTCCTCGTCAAGAAAAAATTTCACTTTTTTCTCGCTGTCGTTGAGTATACCGAGCGGCGTCACTGCGCCGGGTATCAGACCGAGCAGGTTCATCAGATCGTTTTCCGATGCAAAGCTCAGCGGGCGCGTGCCGTGCTCCTCCCTGAATTTTTTCAGGTCAACGCGCTTGTCGCCCCTGACGGTTATGAGATAATAATTACGCTTCTTGTCGTCTCTGACAAACAGATTCTTCGCGTCCGCCTCCGGGTGCGGCAGCTCAACATGCGACATCTCTTCCATATTGAACACCGCGCCGTGCTCGGTCACTTCGTATTCTATTCCCCTGCTTGTCAGAAAATCATATACTTCCTGCTTGTTCATAAATTTCATCCTCTATTTAAAAAGGGCTGCCGCATCGGGCAGCCCTCTCGTTTTTATATCAGTCCGGCGTATAAGTGAAGGTGAAGCAATGCGAGCGGAGCGTCGCCGCGCCCATTATGTTGAGCCTGAATGCGTTGCCGCGCATTGTCTGATTGCCTATTCTCATGCTTGAAATATAGCCGCAGCTGCTGCCGCGCGCGCTGTCATGTTCGAGTATCTTTATCCACTGCGAGGGGTCGCTCTGGAGCGTTATGCGCTTTGATGAATCAACCTTCGCGTTATACGCTTCGACCTTCTTGCGAAGCTCCTCGCTCGAAATAGTCAGCGTGCGCTTGACATCGCCCTCGGGGCTTGTCCTGCCGCCCGCGAGATAAGGATAGCTGTTCTGACTGCCGCCCCAGACATTCGCGCTCGAAGCCGTCTTCCCAGCCGCCGTTGAAAAATACGGAGTGAACGCGGGCGAGCCGTAATATGCAAGATATTCGCCGAGCGTCGCTTTTATCGCGTTTTCGATAGATGAGCTCGTGCCGGCGTAGCTCTCGCGGAACGCGTGGTTCGAGGTAGTCATCTTAAAATTCTGGCGCTTTGCGTAGGTGTAAATCGCGACCATCTGCGACTTTATCGACTCAAGCGGCGCGGACGGGCCAACCTCGGCATATGCGGTCTTGCCGAGATATTCGGCGAGCGAATATCTCTTGCCGTTATATGTAACCGTGCTCGGCAAATTCGAATCTTTGACGAGGCTGATGCCGGGGTTATTGTAATAATGGAGCAAAATCTGCTTGTATGTCCAGCCGCGGCGCGCATATTCGGACGCACCGTTCTGGCTCATGCCGACTCCGTGGCCGTAGCCGTAGACGGTGAAAACAAAAGTACCCGTCTTTGAAGAGCTGTGCTTTGTCGTGGTCTCTGTCGGCTTCTGCGTGGGCTTAGTGGTCGTTTTTTCGGTCGTGCTCGGGCGGGTCGTGGGCTTTGTCGAGATAACCGTCGTCAGAACGGTTGAACCCTCGGCTATCGAGCCGGGCACTGTGCTATTTGTCTGCTCCCCGGTTGTTTTTCCGGAGTCGGTGCTCTGCGCGGCGGTACTGTCAGAACTATATTCGTCGGTTGTATCGCCGTTGGGATCTTCGACATCGGCAAAGATAATATCATCCATAACGCCGATTATGTCGCCCGTCCCGCTCTCGGTCGTGTCGGGAGTCCGCGCGCCGATGAGCGACGCGCCCGACTGCGAGCCGTAGCCCTTGACAAGGAATGTAACGGCAGTGCCGATAAGCACGGCGAGCAGAATGACCGACGCGACTATGAGCGCGGTCTTTTTGCCCGAGCGCACCGGAGCCGATTTATGGTGAGAGTGATGTTCGCCGTCCGTGATTATTATTGACGCATCGTCGCTGACATCGTGCATAACAAAGCCGTTGCGCGCATAGTCGGCGAGCGCGGAATAGAGCCTGTGGACGCAGGCATAGATAAACTCCTGCGTAGTCTCACCCTTGCGGCTGAATACCTTGAACACGCGCGCCTTGTTCTCGTCCGCTATGCAGATTAGCATGAAATGCTTGCTGTCCTCATCGTCGTTGCGGAACACATTCGATATCGCCGCGCCGATTGATGCGCCGCTCTTTGCTCTGGCGCGTCCCGCCATGGCGGCTATATATTCGCCGTGACTCTCGTCCTCCTGCCGCTCGATATCGACCGACTGTGCGAATATAACATCGCCGAAATCCGATTCATCGTCATAGGGCAGAACGGAAAACACGAACGGGCTGTTTTTGCTCGAAGCAACCGCGGCGGAAAGTCCGCGCTCCCTCAAAAGCTCGACAACTTCTTCGGGATCGCACTTTTCCTCGGCGCTCGGCTCATCGTCGGCACTGTTCGCATTCGGCTCGGGAGTATTTGCACTTTCGGCAGCTTTATCAGCAGGCACGAACACCGGTTTCAGTTCTTCGGCAACTTTGGCGCATCTGCCGTCGGAAAGGGGCAGAAAAACCAGCGTCTGGCTGCCGCTTTTCTCTATAAAGCCGCTGTATTTGCCGTCGTCGGTCACAAGTATCTGTGCATCGGCGGGCATAAGGCACTGATCCTCATCCGCTTTTTCAAGCACTTCGGCTATTCTGTCGGAGGACGCGGTTTTTGTTCTGAGCGCGTCAAAAAGCAGCTTCTTTATCTCGATATAGTGCCGCTCGGCAGCCGCGAGAACCACAGTCTCCGAATCTCCGAACGCTCCGGCAAGGGCAGAAAACAGCTCGCGGCTGTCCGTGAACTGCTCAAAGCGGCACTCCCCGTAGGCTACGGCAAAAACGGACTCATATTCCGCTATCGCCCTGCGCGGGAGAGGCTGATTGACAAAAGCCAGGAGCGAGATCTTATTTTTCAAAATATCACCTCATTAGTTGGGATACCATCTGTTTGCGTTTTTATAGGGGTTCTGTTTCTTGTCTTTATCGTACCATGCCTGAGGATATCTCGGGTTGGGGTTGGTCTTGACGAGCGAGGTGTCTATCTCTTCGCTCTCGCCGTCGCGCACCATTCGCGCCACAACGACAAGGCGGGCGTTGTCGAACTCATACAGGCAGGTCGAAAGAGTGAGAATCTTGTCGGTCGGCTTGATGTCGACGCCAGTTGTGTAAAGCTTTCTTGAATCAAGCTCGGCTATATACTGCTTGAAGCTCGCCTCGCTTATATTCGTCCAGACATAGTTGAAGAAATATCCGTTGTCCTCGGCGGTGGTCGCGTTTGTGATAAACACCGCATAGACCTTCCACTTGTAGTCGTGATAGATGGTGTTGAACTCGATTATCGGATTGTTTATGAATCCGCGCGTGGTGCGGTAATCGAAGAGCTTGCTGAATATCTTGTCCGAGCTGCGGGTGCTGTGGCCGTAGATTATACTGTTGCGGTCAAGCGGCTCGATTGAATTCGCATGAGACAGGAACGGGTTTCCGAGATCCGTGTATCTGTGGGTGAAGCTGCGCTTGAGATAATATGAATCGTTGTCGGTCTGGAGGATCGGGAAGTCCATCTTGAGCTTGTCTATCTTCAGCCAGCCGACGAGGTCGGTGTTCTGCGCATACGCCTCGGCGTATTTTAACTGCATGCCCTCGGGGAACTTGACGTTCGGGTACTTTGCCTTTATCTCGTCCCAGGTCAGCTCCTCGCTGGGCTTGATATCTTTTATGTCGTTGTCAACGATATTGGGCTGAATGAGATATGTGTTTATCAGCATTCCCGCGCTGACGAACACAGTAATTATCGCCGCCATAAAGACTATCTTGCGGACTATCTCGGATACGGCGTCGCCCTTCATCGGGATGATGCCCTTTATAAATTTTTTGAAGCCCTTTTCGCTGCCGCTGTTCTTCTCGTTCTCGCTGACCTCGCGTTCATATTCGCGCAGTGAGCCGCGGTCACGCTCGCTGAGGTTGACGGCAAATGTTGAATCTGTCGGCATATCGAAATCGTCGAGCGCCTGCTCGGTCGGGTATTCCGGTTCGGTCACTTTCGGAATATCCTCGCCGCTCAGATCGTCGGGCGGGATAAACTTATACAAATTGTCCTTTTTCGGCTCTGCGGGTTTCTCCGAATCGGGCTCGGTTATGGGTTCGGACTCGGGTATAGATTCCGGCTCGGATACCGGCTCCGGCTCTTTTTCTTCGGTCACGGCGCCGCTTTTCTGCCGTGACTCCGCCTCGGTTTCATCGTCACCGTAGTCAAGATATCTGCGCGCGAGATCTTCCATTTCGCTGCGCTGTGCCGCGGGTTCATCGTCCTCAACCGATGTGTAGTGCTCAAACATCTCCCTCATATCGGGCAGCGAATACTCGCCGTCTTTTCTGTTTTTGTCAGACATACTCTTTCCTCCGATACAGGTTTACTTTATTTTCTCTTCCAGCATCAGGCGTGCAAGGTTAAGCGCCCGCGACGCCGTAACATATCTGTTATATTCACGGTCATTTTCATGACCGGTGACTATCTTTTCAACAACCGTACGCTCGCCGTCCGTGACCGCCGCAAAGCTCAGTCCGCCGGGCAGAACACCGTCGCCTCCCGGTCCTGCAAGACCGGTTGTGGATATTGCTATATCCGCGCCGCTCACGCGCTTTGCGCCGAGCGCCATCTCGCGCGCCGTCTGTTCGCTGACAGCGCCGTAGGTCTCAAGCGTCTTTAGCGAAATGCCGAGGAGCTTTATTTTCATATCATTCGAATAGCTGACTATTCCGCACTCAAAAACCTCGGACGCGCCGGGGATATCAGTCAGCCTTTTTGGGATATATCCCGCCGTGCAGGATTCGGCAGTCGCTATCTTTTTGCTCTTTTCTTTGAGCAGAGCGACAACGCGCTCTTCTATGCTATTCATGTCGGTGCCGTATACGACATCGCCGAGCCTGCTGCATATCTCATCAACTACAGGTGCGCACATCCTGTCCGCCTCGTCGGCGGTTTCCGCCTTCGCAGTTATTCTAAGCCGCACCTCGCCGCTTTTTGCATACGGTGCGACGGTCGGATTCTCTGCGTCGAACATATCATCTATCTCTTCGGCGACCGAGCTCTCGCCCATGCCGATTATATTGACCGTGTGCGAGACTATCGCGCCGTCGGAATATTTTTTCAAGAATTCGCGCACGCTCTCATTGAACATCGGGACGAGCTCGCCGGGAGGGCCGGGCAGGATAATAACGCACTTGCCGTTCTTTTCGAGCGCCGCGCCTGGCGCCGTGCCGTGGTTATTCTCAAACACGGTGCCGCCGACTGGCAGCATCGCCTGCTTGAGATTGTTTTTGGGCATATTGCCGCCCTTTGACTCAAAATATGAGCGTATGCGCTCCGCCGTGTCTTCGTCCTCCCTGAGTTCAAAACCCATGACCTCACAGCAGACCTCTTTTGTCAGATCGTCATCCGTGGGGCCGAGTCCGCCGGAAGTGATAACGATATCACTGCGCCCGAGAGCCGTTTTCAGCTCCTGCGCGAGGCGCTCGGGATTGTCCCCGACGGAGCTGCGGTGCATGACGGATATGCCCATCGCCGCAAGCTCTTTTGAGAGAAACTGCTCGTTGGTATTGAGGATATCGCCGAGCAGAAGCTCGGTTCCGACACAGAGAATTTCACACACTGCCATTGTTACTCACCTTTTGAAAAAGCTTTTATAACTGTAACTTTTGTGCCCTCGACCGCGCGCTTTATGGGCTCGTCCCATTCGGTGCCGCGCTCCGCCTTTTCGACTCCGGCTATCGTCGGATGGGTGCGCGGGTGCTTCGGGGTGAACACAGTGCAGCAGTCCTCATAGGGCTGGATGGATATATCAAATGTCTCAATCTTTCTCGATATCGCAATAACTTCGTCCTTGTCCATGCCGATGAGCGGACGGAACACGGGCATCGAGGTCACAGCGTCTGTGCAGGCTATTGCGGGCATGGTCTGGCTCGCGACCTGACCGACGCTCTCGCCTGTTATCAGCGCCTGGCAGCCCTCTTTTATCGCAATCTCCTGCGAGATGCGCATCATCATGCGGCGCATGATAAGCGTGAACACCTCTTCTGGGCAGTTGTCTTTTATAAGCTCCTGAATCTCGGTAAACGGGACGACAAAGAGCATGATGCGTCCGCTGTATTTTGCGACCTGGCGCAGAAGCGAGTGGACTTTCTGCTCGGCGCGCTGGCTCGTATAAGGCGGAGAAGCGAAGTGAATAGCTATCAGCTCCACGCCGCGCTTTGCCATCATCCAGCCTGCAACGGGGCTGTCTATTCCGCCGGAGACGAGCAAAGCCGCCTTTCCCGCAGAGCCCGAGGGCATACCGCCCGCGCCTTTGAGCTGGTTGCCGTGAATAAACGCGCACTTGTCGCGCACCTCGACGTTTATTATAACATCTGGGTTATGAACATCGACTTTAAGATGGTGGAAATTTGAGAGTATCTTTCCGCCGACTTCTCTGCATATTACGGGAGAATTGAGCGGAAACTTCTTGTCCGCGCGCTTTGCCTCGACCTTGAAAGTCGATGCGGCGTTGAGCAGGGGAGCCGTATATTCGACGCAGGTGTTGAGAATAACGTCCATATCCTTTTCGACTGCGGCGGCGCGCGAGAGTCCGGCTATGCCGAAAACCTTGAGAAGTCTTTCGGTCGCCTCGTCGAGATCGGCATCCTCGGGTCCTTCGACTATTATCGTCGACTGCGCGGGGGTGCAGGTGAATTTGCCGAGCGACGCGAGTCTGCGGCGGATATTCGCCATGAGCATATCTTCAAAAGTGCGCCTGTTGAGTCCCTTGAGTGCAAGCTCACCGTTTTTGATGAGAATAACTTCCTTCATATTGTGATTCCTTTTTTATTTATTTTACTTATTTTTTCTTATTGTTTTCTGCCCCTCGGCAATGCCGTCGATGAGCATATCTATCTCTTCTTTTGTGGTAAAACGCGAGAAGCTGATTCTGAGCGGGCTCTTCCGCACTTCGTCGCTCAGCCCCATATTTTTGAGCACCGAGCTCTGATGTCCCTTTGAGCACGCCGAACCGCTCGAGACATAGACGCCGCGCGAAGAGAGGAAGTTTAGCATCGGCTCGGAGTTTATGCCGAGCACCGAAATATTGGTCACATACGGCAGCGCGTCCTCGGGCGAGTTTATAACGACTCCGCCGAGAGCCAGAAGTCTGTCCCGCATATAGTCACGAAGCTCAGTAACTTCTTTGAGCTCAGCCGCAAGATTCGGCAGAGCCGCAGCCGCCGCGCCGAAGCCCGCTATCGCCGGCATGGGCTGAGTGCCGGGGCGCAGTTTTTCCTCCTGCGAGCCGCCGAAAACTATCGGCGACAGGCGCACGCCTTTTTTTACATAGAGCGCGCCGACGCCCTTAGGTCCGTGTATCTTGTGGGAGCTGACCGTCATCAGGTCAACGCCCATCGCCGCGGGCTTGAGCGGCAGTTTGCCGAAAGCCTGCACCGCATCGCAATGAACAAGTGCGGGCGACTTTGCGCGCGTTACCGCAGTTCTCGCCGCTTCGACGGGCTGAATTGTGCCCGTCTCGTTGTTGACCGCCATAATACTCACGAGTATCGTGTCTGGAGTCACTGCATCAAAAAGCTCGCGCTCGCTGATGCGCCCGTTTTTGTCAACACCGAGGCGTATAACTTCAAAGCCCTCGTTTTCGAGATGCTTGACCGTCTCATCTATACTCGGATGCTCGACGCTCGTCGTCACTATCCGTCTGCCGCGCCGGCGCATGGCATGAGCCGCGCCCTGAACAGCAAGATTGTTGCTCTCCGTTCCGCCGGAGGTGAAATACACCTCGTCATCACGGCAGAAGAGCCTGCGCGCCACATTCGAGCGCGCGTTTTCGAGCATTTCGTCCGCCTCTATCCCCTTTTGATGCAGGGACGATGGGTTGCCCCAAAGCTCTGTCACAGCGGTTTTCATCGCTTCAACAGCTTCAATGCACACGGGGGTCGTGGCGCTGTTGTCAAGATACGCCGTCATAAGAAAAATCACTCCAAACCGCACGATTCCCAATTATACTTATATATTCTATATTATACAACATAATCACCGGACTTGCAATATATTTGAGCGGATTGCGGCGATACTGCGCGCGGCAAGTTTTTTCCTGTCTGCGCATAAAACACCCGCCCGCTACATTATATGATATAAAGTGCAACAAGGACAGCAAATAAAGATTGACAAAAATATGCAATTTGCTATAATTAAACTGCAAATGAAACCTATTACATAAAGGAGAGTTGACATTGACAAAGCGAACAAAATCGTGGGTCGCCCTGCTGCTTTTCATCGCAGTGTTCGGCGCTCTGCTCGTGACCGCAACGTTCACTGACCTCCAGGTCAGCCATATCCTCACGGCAAAGGCGCTCGCCGCCCACACATACTACACAAACGAGACCGTATACGGCGTCGTGCTCGAGGCCGTCGGCTCGTCGCCCGTCTATCTCATGCTCGCATTCAGCTTCCAGATTCTCTTCTGGCAGGTCATGCGCAAGATGAAAAAGCATCCGTGGAAAGAAATTCTTGCGATACTTCTTCTCGTCGCGGGAACGGCAGCATACTTCGTCATGTTCGACGACGCCGTAAAATATGCGCTCCAGCATATAGGTCCCGAGGCCGAGCTGTTCCGCAAGGCGGCATTCCTCAAGGGCATATCGATGTTCTTCGCGGGTCTTATGACCTTCTTTGCAACCTTCGCCATCAGAAACTATTCCGAGGAATCGGTCGGTAAGCTCGTTATGTTCGCGGTTGCGGTGCTCTGCGTTGCAGCTGTTTCCAACGGCATTATCGCCGCAGTCAAAGAGCCCGTCGGCCGCATGCGTTATCGCGCAATGAACTGCGAGGGCGGCCAGTCGATCGGCGGATTCGACAACTTCACTCGCTGGTATGTTGCCAACGGTCAGCACCTCACCAAGGACGAGATGAGAGCACTCTTCGGCACGACCGACGCTCTTAAATCGTTCCCGAGCGGACACACCTGCTCCGCCGGCACGGTCTACTGCCTGCTTATGCTCCTCGATGTTTTCGGTGTCAAGAGCAAGGGCAAGAGAGCCATCAGCTGGATTGCTGCCATCACCTACACCGGCATGGTCGCAGTCAGCCGCATAATCGTCGGCGCGCACTTCTTCAGCGACGTCCTCATGGGCGGCACGATAGCTTTCGTGAGCATGATAATCTTCAGAGAGATATTCATCTGCAAAGGCTCGAATGTCAAAGCGATGTTCGGCAAAGAATAAAATCAAGATAGGCAAGCACCCCGCAGGCTCAGGTCTGCGGGGTTTTTTATGGGCAGCAAAAAAGCACGGTGCATCTTTTGACACACCGTGCTTTTGTTTTTATCAGTCTTCGCTGTTCTGCTTAGCGATGGGTTCGATCCTGCCGTATCTCGAAGCGGAAGCCGCATCGGATCTGGGCGGACGGGAGGGAGCTGCGGGACGGTCGCTGCGCGGGCGGTCATTTCTGCCTCTGCCGCCTCTGTCGCGGTTCTGATATCCGCCGCGTCCGTTTCCGCGGGGCGGTCTGGAACCGCCGTTGAGGGGCTTCACGCCCTCTTCGAGGGTGATAACGACCTTGCGGTCATTCTCGGAGCCGACAGAGTGGGAGGTCACGCCCTCAACATCCTGGAGAGCCGTGTGAATGATGCGTCTCTCATAGGGATTCATGGGATCAAGCACAACATTTCTGCCGTACTTTCTGACCTTTGCCGCGCTCTTCTGAGCGAGTGCGCGCAGGGTTGCTTCACGCTTCTCGCGGTAGTTGCCGATGTTGAGCGAGACTCTTCTCGACTTGTCCGCGCCTCTGTTGACGACAAGGCGGACGAGATACTGGATAGCGTCGAGCGTCTCTCCTCTGCGGCCGATAGCCGCGCCGTAGTCGCCGTCATATTCGACCGCGATGCTGACTTCTTCGTCAGTCTCTTCGATCTTTATCTCTGCATCCTCGATGCCGAGGCTTGCAAGAATTTTTTCAAGATATTCCTTCGCGCCGGCCTCGGACGGAGCATCGTAGCTCACCTTGACCTTTGCGGGAGTTGTTCCGAGCAGACCGAACATCTTCTTTGTCGGCATCTCGAGAACTTCAATTTCAAAATCCGAATCGGCGGATATGCCGAGCTGCGCGATAGCGTCAGCTTTTGCAAGATCGACTGTTGCGCCGGTTCCGATAGCTTCTTTTAACATCTCTGTTTCCACCACCTGGAAAATTTATTTTTCTTCTTTTTTCTGCGCGAGTGCGCGCTTGAGATTCTCTTCCCTTGAACGGCGCTCAACAGTCTCATCGACCATAGCCTTTGCAATCATCTTCTTCGGGCTGTGGGTGAACGAAAGGATAACTGTCTGAATGAGCGCGAAAACGTTCGATGCAATCCAGTAGATACCGATACCGGCGGGGAACTGGAAAGTGAAATAGAGCGAGAACAGGGGCATACCGAAAGTCATGCAGCCCATAGACGGGTTCTTCGCCATTTCGGGGTTGTTCTTGCGCTGCTGGAGCATTGAGAAGAGGCTCGTTGCGAGAGAAGTAAGACCCGAGAGGATGGGGACGACCCAGAGGATTCCGGGCTCTTTTATCGACGGGATCTCGCCCAGCGGTATGCCGAGGAAGGTGAAGTTGAAGTTCGCGATGCTGTCGATAACTCCCGCGCTGATGCCCTTTGAAAGCGCGATGGGTCTTATCTCATTGATATGGTTGATAACAAAAAGCTCGATAGTCTGCTTACCTGTCTTTGCATTATATTCAGCGAGTCCTTTTGCTATTTCTGTCAGCGAATTGATTGTTGTATCATCGATCGCGAGCGCCCACTTGAGGGGATGATAGATAACGCCGATAAGACCGAAGATGATGATGAACTGGATGGCGAGCGGCAGACAGCCCATGTTCATGGGATTGTGTCCTTCGCGCTGGTAGAGAGCCTGAGTCTCTTCCTGAATCTTTTTCTGATCGCCCTTGTATTTGGCGTTTATTCTGCGGATCTTGGGCTGAAGGCGCTGCGTCTTGACGGTACCCTTAGTCTGGTAGATAGAAGTGGGGATCATAAGAAGTCTTGCGAAGAGGGTGAAGAGGATGAGTGCAAGACCGTAATTGTCAACGGCTTCGAATATGAACCTGAGAACATATCCGAACGGGATACCCAATGTCGTATAAATGGCGTCCATTATTTGTGAGTCCTCCGGTTGGATTTTTTGTCCCTCTTGGGAGGGACGGGATCATAACCGCCGGGGAATAGGATATTGCAGCGAAGAAGTCTGGCAACAGTCAGCAGAGAGCCTTTGAACGCTCCGTGTATTTCGAGAGCCTCTATCGCATACTGAGAGCAGGTCGGATAGTACCTGCACATATCGGGCAGCTGCGGTGAGATATGCTTTCTGTAAAACTGAATAAGTTTTATCAGTATGTCCTTCATTTTCACTTCACAACTTTCACTCCTGCAGATATACCAATAACACCCAAGGCTCCCAGCTGTTTGCGCATTGACCGCTCGATATCGGTGCTCTTGCGGGAGACCGTCTTATGACGGGCGACAAATACAATGTCCCATCCCCCGCAGCACTCGCCTTCGAGCTGCCGGAAAGCCGCACGAATTATCCGGCGGCACCGGTTGCGCTCCACCGCATTTCCGAGCTTTTTGCCGGTGGTTATCCCGATGCGCATGACACCGTAACGGTTCCTGAGCGCATATGTGACAAGCACCGGGTCAGCGGCTGATTTGCCGCGCCCGTAAGTCCTGCGAAAATCGCTGTTAAGCTTGAGCGTCTGATATTCTGCCAAAGCAATCAATCCATCCGTGGCAATAATCCGCTCGACCTGTTAAAAGACCTTTAAAAAGGTAAATCAATAGGTGAGCTGCTTTCTTCCCTTCGCTCTGCGGCGGGAAAGAACCTTGCGTCCGTTTCTGTCGGACATTCTCTTGCGGAAGCCGTGCTCCTTCTTACGGTGCAGCTTCTTGGGCTGGTAAGTTCTTTTCATTTGCGGTAACCTCCGTTTCACAGGATATTAGTCACCGGCGGGCGCTTTGGTGGCATTCGTACCGCCGTGATCTTATGTGCAGATATGGGTATAACGCTTTCGCCTACCCTTGCAAGCTACTATTATATATCATACTTCACATCAATGTCAATCATTTTTTTGCGTCCTTGTGCAAACTGCTTGTTGAAAAAAAGGGGGTTTTATGATATACTCTATCCTATTATAAAGTATTATGATGGGGGAAGTTCACTAATGGATTCATTCAACGAGCTGTGGCAGGTAGTCTCCGACTATCTCAGGCAGACAAACTCCGAATCTATCTACAACGTCTGGTTCAGAGAGCTTGAGCCGATAAGCTTTGACGGCAGCCGCGCCGTGCTCATGACAACGGCGGAATTCAAGCGCCGCATCCTCGCGCAGAAGTTCGGCGGCACGCTTCACAGCGCATTTTTGAACGCGCTCGGTCTCGATGTCGATGTCGAGTTCATAGCGCCGGGCGAGGGATATTCGCAGTCTGACTCCTCGGGCTCTGCGGCGGGCTCATCGGAGATAGACGGCAGCACGCGCGCCTCAAACTATTTTGAAAACACATTCGACACATTCGTTGTCGGCGCGTCAAACAAATTCGCCCATGCGGCGGCGCAGGCGGTCGCGGCGAACCCCGGCAAGGCGTATAACCCGCTGTTCATCTACGGCAACTCGGGACTCGGCAAGACGCATCTGCTCAACGCCATCTGCCACGAGATAAAAAGAAACGACCCGTCGATGAAGATAGTCCTCACCGACGGCGAGGAATTCACCAACGAGTTTATCGAAGCGCTCAACCACCGCACAACAACGGAATTCCAGAACAAATACCGCAAGGTCGACGTTCTTCTGATGGACGACGTTCAGTTCATCGCGAGCAAAGAACGCACGCAGGAAGAATTCTTCCATACCTTCAACGCCCTGACGCAGGACGGCAAGCAGATCGTTCTGTCATCCGACCGACCGCCGAAGGATATGCCCCAGCTTGAGGACAGAATGCGTACCCGCTTTGAGTGGGGTCTGCTCGCGGACGTTCAGCCGCCGGATCTCGAGACCCGTATGCTCATAGTCAAGCGCAAGGCGGACGCGCTCAACTTCGATATCAGCGACGATGTCGTTGAATACATAGCCCAAAAGCTCAAGAACAACATCCGCCAGCTTGAGAGTGCGGTCAAGAAGATGCAGGCTTATGTCCAGATACAGGGCGCGCATGTCAACACCGCCACAGCTCAGCAGGCAATAAGGGATATTCTCAGCGACAACAAGCCTATTCCCGTCGTTGTGGACAAGATAATAACCGAAGTCGCGCGCACCTACGGCGCAAATCCCGAGGACCTGCGTTCGAAGAAGAAGGACGCACAGACTTCAAAATACCGCCAGATATCGATGTACATCGTGCGCGAGGTCACGGGACTTTCCGCCAAAGCTATCGGCGCGGAGTTCGGCGGCAGGCACTATTCAACGGTGCTCTACGCCCTCGACGAGATAAAGAAAGAGAGCGACACCGACTCGGCGCTCAGAACGACTATCAACGATATCATAAAGAACGTGCAGGAGAGCTGATTTTTCTAACAGACTGACGCACCGCGAGGGAGGGATAAATGGTGCGCGATATTATTATAGCATCGTCATCCGACAAGGTGCGCGCGCAGCTGCGCGGCTTCGTTGCGGAAATGGGAATAATGGGCGTCATCGAGTGCCGCTCTGCTTCGCAGACCCTCGATTTCACTCAGCGTCTCCCCTCGGCTATAATAATCTGCCACCGCCTGACCGACATGGCGCCCGCCGCCATGCTCCGTCTGCTCCCACCGGGTGCCGATATGATATTGCTTATATCCTCCGCCCAGTCCCCGCTGTTCGGCATGAGCAATGTGCAGTGCATGACCCTGCCGCTATCGCGTCCTGAGTTTCGCAGTGCGATAGAAAAACTGCTCCGCTCCTCATCCGAGTCGCGCATACGCTCGGGCGGTCAGCGCAACACAGCGGATCAGGAGATAATCGACAAGGCAAAACATTTATATATGAAAGTAAACGGTGTGTCTGAAGAGGACGCATACGCATATATTAGAAGAAGGAGCATGAACGAGAGCAGTTCTATAACCGCCACCGCGCGGCATCTGCTCAGCGAGCTCGCTAATATATAAATGAAAAGGGTCTTGTGAATGAAATTCGCCAAAATGCAGGGCACGGGCAACGACTACATATATGTCAACTGTTTTGATGAATCGATAGACGACCCTCCCGCCGCGGCGAAATTTTTGAGCGACCGCCATTTCGGTATCGGCTCAGACGGGCTTGTGCTGATTCTGCCGTCCGACAGGGCGGATTTCAAAATGGATATCTACAATTCCGACGGGTCACGGGCGAAGATGTGCGGCAACGCCGCGCGCTGCGTCGCAAAATATGTCTGCGACAGCAAAATGACCGACAGAGATATGATATCTTTGGAGACCCTCAGCGGAATAAAATACATTAATATATATAAGACGGACGGAAAGGTCACTTCGGCGCAGGTGAACATGGGGTCACCGATGCTGAAAAGCAGGGATATTCCCGCGCTTATTGAATCGGACACCGTGATTTCTCATCCGCTCGAAGTCGGCGGAAAAGTTTATTCCGTCACCTGCCTCTCGATGGGCAACCCGCACTGCGTGGTTTTCTCTGAAAATATTGATTCTGTAAATATTCAAAAAATCGGCGCCGAATTTGAAAATCACCCCGCGTTTCCGGACAGGATAAATACGGAATTCGTTCAGCCGATTTCAGCTTCACACATCAAAATGCGCGTTTGGGAGCGCGGCGCGGGCGAGACCCTCTCCTGCGGCACGGGCGCGTGCGCAGCGGCGGTCGCCTGCATATTGAACGGCTACTGCAAGCGCGACACCGATATCAAAATCTCGCTTCGCGGCGGCGAGCTTTCAGTAAAATGGAGCGTCGATGGAAATGTGTACCTGACCGGTTCGGCACAGACCGTCTTTACAGGCGAAATTGCCTACGGCGGAGGCGCAAGATGAAAATAAACGAAAACTTTTCGCTTCTCCGCAGCAACTATCTTTTTTCGACGATGAGCCGAAAAATTAAAGATTACAAAATCGCTCACCCCGAGGCGGATATAATCGACCTCGGCATCGGCGATGTCTCGCGTCCCCTGCCCGAGGCGTGCATAAAAGCCATGCACTCGGCGGTAAACGAAATGGCGGACGCCGCCACATTCAGGGGCTACCCGCCCGAGCACGGATATGATTTTCTTATCGACAAGATATTGAAATATGATTTCGCCGCGCGCGGAATAACGCTCGAAAGAGACGAGATTTTTATAAGCGATGGCGCAAAGAGCGACACCGGCAGTATCGGCGATATATTTTCGCCCGAGTGCAAAGTCGCCGTATGCGACCCCGTCTACCCGGTCTATATAGACACGAATATCATGGCGGGCAGGGGCGGCAAGCCGCTCGAAAACGGCAGATTTTCAAATATTGCTTATCTCGACTGCACCGCGGAGAACGGATTTATTCCTCCCCTGCCGGAGCAAAATGTCGATATAATATATCTCTGCTCCCCCAACAATCCCACGGGAACGGCGATGAATAAAAATCAGCTCCAACAGTGGGTCGACTGGGCTAATGAGCACGGCAGTGTCATTCTCTTCGACGCCGCATATGAGGCGTTTATCACAGAGAGCGACATTCCGCACAGCATCTTCGAGCTTGACGGCGCAAAGAAATGCGCCATTGAGTTCAGAAGCTTTTCAAAGACCGCGGGCTTTACAGGCGTTCGCTGCGCATATACAATTATACCGCGCGAGCTCTCACGCGGCGGAGTCAGCCTCAACGCGCTGTGGGCGCGCAGGCAGGCGACGCGGTTCAACGGCGTGTCATATATAACCCAGCGCGCCGTCGAAGCCGTCTATTCCGACGAGGGCAGGCGGCAGATAAAAGAAAATATAAACTGCTATCTCGGCAACGCAAAAAAGATAACGGACGGACTCGAAAGTGTTAATATCCGCTGTTTCGGCGGCAGGAATTCGCCGTATATCTGGTTTGAAGTGCCGAACGGGCTGACCTCATGGCAGATGTTCGACAGGCTTCTGAACACCGTTCAGGTGGTCGGCACGCCGGGCTCGGGCTTCGGCATGATGGGCGAGGGATATTTTCGCCTGACCGCATTCGCGAAGCCGGAGCGCACGCTCGAAGCAGTTGAAAGAATAAAAAACGGTCTGAATTAAGACCGCACGGAGGATAAAAATGGGCATTTTTTCAAGAATAAACAAGGGACTCAAAAAGACCCGCGAGAATATGTCGGGAGCCATCGACTCGATGCTCCACGGCAAGACCGAGATTGACGACGAATTTTATGACGAGCTCGAAGAGATACTCGTCATGGGCGATGTCGGCTGTCTGACCGCGTCGGAGATAGTCGAACAGCTCCGCGAGCGCGTTATGAAAAAGCATCTGCGCAAGCCCGAAGCCGTCAAGAACGAGATAAAGGAGATTGTCGCCGAGATGCTCGAGGGCGGCGAGGAAATGAGCCTTATCACTCTCCCCTCCGTCATTCTCGTCATCGGCGTCAACGGCGTGGGCAAGACCACCTCCATAGGCAAGCTCGCCGCAATGTACAAAAACGAGGGCAAAAAAGTTATCCTCGCCGCGGCGGACACTTTCAGAGCCGCCGCCATCGAGCAGCTTGAAGAGTGGGCAGACCGCGCGGGAGTCGAGATAGTCAAGCACCGCGAGGGCGCAGACCCGGCGGCTGTTATATATGACACGATTCAGGCGGGCAAGGCGAGAAACGCCGATATAATCATCTGCGACACCGCCGGCAGACTCCACAACAAGAAAAACCTCATGGAGGAACTGGCGAAGATATACCGCGTTATCGACCGCGAGCTGCCCTACAGCGACCGCGAGAGCCTGCTTGTGCTCGATGCGACTACGGGACAGAACGCAGTCAATCAGGCGAAAGAATTCAAAAATGTTGCTGAGATAACCGGCATCATTTTAACGAAGCTTGACGGCACCGCAAAGGGCGGCGTTGTATTAAATATCAAAAATGAGCTTGGAGTGCCTGTCAAGTTCATCGGCGTCGGCGAAAAGGTGGACGACCTCCGCCCGTTCAACGCCCGTGCATTCGCCGAGGGTCTGTTTGACGCAGAGCCGATTGAAGACGAAGAAGAGGAAAAAGAGGACGAATAATGGATTTTCTTATAGCTACACATAACATGAAAAAACGCGCCGAGCTTGAGCGCATATTGAAACCTATCGGCGTGCGCGTTCTGCTCGCGGAAGAAGCGGGAGTCGAGCTTACCGATGTCGAGGAGACTGGCGTCACCTTTGAAGAGAACGCATTCTTAAAAGCCGACAGCGGCTGCAAAGAGAGCGGCATGCCATGCATCGCCGACGACTCGGGACTTGCCGTTGACGCGCTCGATGGCGCGCCGGGAGTTTATTCCGCAAGATACGCGGGCGAGCACGGAAACGACGAAAAGAACAACGAGCTTCTGCTCAAAAATCTGTCCGATATCCCTATGGACAAGCGCACCGCGCGGTTCGTTTCGACCGTCTGCTGCTGTTTCCCGGACGGCAGGCACATGACCGTGCGCGGCGAGTGCGAGGGCAAGATTGCCTTTGAGCCCGCAGGCGAGGGCGGCTTCGGCTACGATCCGCTGTTTTTGCCCGACGAGTTCCCCGGCAAGACGATGGCGCAGCTCACCGCAGAAGAAAAAGACAGCATCAGCCACAGAGGCAAGGCGTTAAGACTCCTTGCGAAAAAACTGGAGGAAATTATATGACAAGCAAAGAGAGAGCCGCGCTTCGCGCGCAGGCAAATTCGCTCGAGCCGCTTTTTCAGGTCGGCAAGGGCGGCGTCAATGACGCACTGATAGCCCAAACGCTCGACGCATTCCGCTCCCGCGAACTGCTCAAGCTCAAGGTTCTGCTCGAGACAGCACCCAAGCCCCCGCGCGAGATTGCCGAAGAGATAGCGGCAAAGACGCAGTCCGAGGTCGTTCAGGTCGTCGGCGGCAGCCTGATATTCTTTAAAGAGAATTCGGAGCTGCACGAGCCGAAAGATAAAAAGAAAAAGATAACCGGCACAAAGAATCCGAACCGCCCGTCCGTGCGCAAAAAAGTGCACGAAAAAAAGCTCGCCGAAGAGAGAAAGACCGCCGCTCGCCGCAAGGCGGAGCGCAATTTCAGGCGCAGCCGCGATATATAACAGCAAATTTTAAGTCAACCGGTTCAAAAGCAGGCGCATTTTCGCCTGCTTTTTTGTGCATCGGGACAAATCGGGAATTTTTTGCAAAAGCCTATTGACAGCGTAGGTATAAGAGGCTATAATACGCTCATAGATACTGAACAGGGAGGAAGCATCATGAAAAAGTTTGACAGCAACATTATGATGATGGAAATGTGCATGTTCTCCATGCGCATGTGCATGTGCATGCCTTTTTCTGACGAGCTTCCGTCAAACGAATAAATCTGACATATGCAGAGATTCGGGGAGCTTCGTGAGGAGTTTCCCGTTTTTTATTTGCATTGAGGAGGAAGAAAAGTGCAGTATCTGAAATTATTCTCGCCCTTTGATATAAGGCATTGGCGAATGTGCCGCAAGGCGCATGATTAAAAAGTCCGTTTCAACCCAATACCTTATAAATTAAAATACAAAGGAGATAATCAACATGAAAAAGACAATATCGATCATTCTCGCAGCGGTCCTCGCGCTGGGCTGCATCTTCGGCTTCGCCGCCTGCTCTTCGGGCAGCAAGGGTATCACCATAGCCGTTCCCAACGACGCGACCAACGAAGCCCGTGCGCTCCTTCTTCTTCAGGAGCAGGGCATCATCAAGCTCAAGGACGGCGCAGGCATCACCGCAACCGTAAGAGACATTGAGGACAACCCCAAGAATATCACCTTCAAAGAGGTTGAAGCCGCTCAGCTCCCCAACGTTCTCAAGGATGTTGACTATGCTGTTATCAACTCGAACTACGCTATCTCCGCGGGTCTTAACCCCGTAAAGGACAATCTCGCCATTGAGGGCTCTTCGAGCGCATATTCGAACATCCTCGCCGTCAAGAAGGGCAACGAGAATTCCGACAAGATAAAGGCTCTTTCCGCCGCTCTCCAGAGCAAGAAGGTCGCCGATTTCATCGCTTCCAAGTATAACGGCGCAGTTATCAGCGTTGTTTCGAACCCCGGTGACGGCTACGATCCCTCCGTCAACTACGACGCACTCAAGGGTCAGACCATAACCGTCGCCGCATCCCCCACACCGCACGCCGAGATCCTCGCCGTTGCCAAGGAGATCCTTGCCGCTAAGGGCGTCACTCTTGACATCAAAGAGTTTGAAGATTATGTCCAGCCCAACAATGTTGTTGAGTCCGGCGAGATCGACGCAAACTACTTCCAGCACGAGCCTTACCTCGACGATTTCAACAAGCAGAACAACACGAACATCGTCACCGTTTGCTATGTCCATGTCGAGCCCATGGCTCTCTACGGCGGCAAGCAGACCACTCTTGACGCAGTGAAGTAAATGTTATAAAATATAATGCCGGGCTAAGTTGCTCTTAATCGGGCTGCTTGCCGGCATTATCTTTTTATCCAGAAGTTCGGAGGCATAAAATGATTGAGATTAAAAATCTGTCAAAAACTTTCAAGACCGCCGACGGCTCGCTCGACGCGCTCAAGAATGTTTCTCTGACGATAAACGACGGCGATATTTACGGCGTCATCGGCATGAGCGGCGCAGGCAAGAGCACGCTCGTGCGGTGCATAAATATGCTCGAACGCCCGACCGAGGGTCAGATACTCATTGACGGGGTCGATATGGGTTCGCTTTCGAGCAAGCAGCTCAGGGACGCCCGCCGCAATATAACCATGATATTCCAGGGCTTCAACCTGCTCATGCAGCGCAACTGCCTGAAAAACATCTGCTTCCCGCTCGAGCTTGAGGGCATGAAGAAAGAGGACGCGAAGAAACGCGCGCTCGAGCTGCTCGAGATAGTCGGTCTGCCCGACAAAGCGAAGGCTTACCCCGCTCAGCTCTCCGGCGGTCAGCAGCAGAGAATCGCGATAGCCCGCGCACTCGCTACGAACCCGAAAGTTCTGCTCTGTGACGAGGCGACAAGCGCGCTCGACCCGAACACCACCCATTCGATCCTCAACCTCATAAGAGACATAAACAAAAAGCTCGGCATAACGGTTATTATAATAACCCACCAGATGAGCGTTGTTGAAGAGACCTGCAACCGAGTCGCCATTCTTGACAACGGCACGGTCGTTGAGCAGGGCGAAGTCAGCACTGTTTTTGCCCATCCGCAGTCGGACGCCGCAAAACGCCTCGTGTTCCCCGACGCTTCGGATGAGATTTTCGCTCCCGCCTCGGACGAGCACAGGATAAGAGTCGTCTTCAACGGCGCGTTCGCGACCAACACCCCGCTGATAACCAAGATGGCTATGGACGAGGGAATCGCGGCGAACATCTTGGCTGCCTCCACGCGCTGCATCGGCGACAAGGTCTACGGCAACATGCTCCTTGGCATCCCCGGAGGGGACAACGAGCTTGAACGCGCGTCGAAATATCTGCAGAGTATGCCGGATATTCTTGTTGAGGAGGTTTAAAAGATGTTTGACAATGCATTCACTTCCGAGGCGCTGACGGAAGCCCTCGATATATTAAAAAATGATTTCCCGCTGGCCATCTGGGAGACGATATATGTCACCCTGCTCTCCACGCTCTTCGCGATAATTATCGGCCTGCCGCTCGGCGTGCTGCTCGTCGCGGGCGAAAAGGGCGGCGTTCTCCCCCTGCCGAAGGCTCTGATGAAGGTTCTCAATGTTATTATAAATCTTCTGCGCTCGGTGCCGTTTTTGATTCTGATGATCCTCGTCTTCCCGCTGACCCGTCTTATCGTCGGCACGGCAGTCGGCACTGTCGCCTCGATAGTCCCGCTCGTCATCGCGTCGTTCCCGTTTGTGGCGCGCCTTGTTGAAAGCAGCCTGCGCGAGGTCAACCCGAATATAGTCGAAGCCGCGCAGAGCATGGGAGCTTCACCCATGCAGATAATTGTCAAAGTCATGATTCCCGAGAGCGTGCCCTCGCTGCTCTCGAACTTCACGATAGCGATAACCACCATCCTCGGCTACTCCGCAATGAGCGGAATAATCGGCGGCGGCGGGCTTGGCAAAATAGCCATAAACTACGGCTACTACCGCTACAAATATCTCGTCATGATCTTTGCGGTCATCCTGCTCATAGCGCTCGTTCAGATTTTCCAGAGTGTCGGCACCCACCTTGCAACAAAGACAGACAAGAGACTCAAAAAATAATTAAGCACATAAAAAGCACCCGGTCGGGAGAAATCCCTGCCGGGTGCTTTGCCGTATTTATTTTACGCCTTCGCTTTCGGGGTGAAAACCTTTGCGTCAAGCTTTTTCATCAGCGCGTCGAACACTATCGCCATAAGCAGCGTAGCGGCGAAGCAGAGAATGAAATAGTTCAGATTGTTGTTGACCAGTCCGAGTCTCTTGAATATCGTCATCGGGATGCGCTGGAGAATATAGACGCTGAAAACATGCTTGCCGAGCATCGAAAGTGCGGGATTGCCGATTTTTATCTTCATCGATGCGAGCACAACGATAAGCATGAACGCGCTCGCCCACGCCCAGTATACCGGGAGCCCCGCCGAGCGATATTTATGTCCGACAACAAAGGCAGCAACCGCGACCGTAATGCAGAGCATATAGATATAGTTGTTTTTCATCACGAATTTGTCTATATACTTCTTGAGATACGCATACCACATACCCAACGGGAAGAGAATCAGCGTGTTGTAGTACCACGCGGGCTTTCCGACTTTTATAAGCGCAAAAGCGAGTCCGCAGGTGAGTACGGTCATCGCGATAAGCCCCGGAAGACGGTGCTTGCGGAAGATAAGGAACGACACTATAAGTATCAGATAGAGGCAAAGAACCGCGGTGATATACCAGTTCGAGTTGCCTATACTCTCCCATGTAGTGAACGCGAGCAGAGTCGTTCTCGTCTTCGTCTTTATTCCGAGTGCGAGGTTCATCAGCAGGAACAGGAGAACCGCGATATCAAAATGCGCAAAAAGGCTCAGGAACCTACGCCTGAAAATACCCTTGACATACGGCGTGCCCTTTTTCATTATAGAACACATCATGCCGTAGCCCGAATAGAACAGGAAGGTCACCACGACGAGCTGGCCGAGCCAGCTTTTCAGGTCGAGCCATATCGTATCGGACGAGCCGCCGAGTTTCATATACCCGCTGATATGGCACATGAAAACGAGCAGCACGAAGATTCCGTTTATGGCGCCGGTCGTATCTTTTGACATATAATCGGAATTGAATTCACCCGATTTGACGAACTTTGCGCCGCATAAAAACACAAACAGCGCAGCTGCCAGAACATAGATCATATTTAATTATCCTCCGCAATATTTGAGACAATTATATCACAGCATTCCTATCCTTGCAACAAAAAAAGCGCGGGCGCAGTTTTCGCTGCACCCGCGTTTTCGTTAGAAAGGTGATATATCAATTAAAGGGGTTGTAGTAGAATGATCTGTTGTCCTGCTGGGTTGTCTGCTCCTGCTGCTGTTGGGAGGAAGCGGTGTTTCCGGTATCCTCGACGAGCTTTACCTTGACATTGAATTCCTTTGTCTGATAGTTGCTCGATATCCTGCACAGGGTCAGGGTCAGCGTATCGCCGACTTTGGCGTTTTCAATCGCTTCGAGCAGAACTTCCGAGGTGCTCAGCTCCTTGCCGTTGACCGCCGTTATAAGATCGCCGACCTGGGCGCTGCTGTTTGCAAGGTCGCTGTCCGCGTTGATGTCCGCGATGATAAGCGAGCCTGCCGGCAGACCCTTTATCTGCACGATCATGTTATACTGCTGGTTCGATGTGTTGGAATAGTAGCTGATGCCGAGCTTCGGGCGGTTCGGCACTCTGCCGTAGGCGATAATGTCATCGATTATCTCCTTTGCCGACGAGATCGGGATAGCGAAGCCCATGAGCTCATAGCTGCTGTCGCTGATTTTGAGGGAGTTGATGCCGACCACCTGGCCGTATTCGTTTATCAGCGCGCCGCCGGAGTTGCCGGGGCTGATAGCCGCCGTGTGCTGGATGCACTCCATTGAATAGCCTATCTGGCTGCTGACCGTTCTCGAAATCGCGGAGACCATGCCGTTTGTGAACGAACCGAAGAACTCGGTGCCGCCGGGGTTGCCTATTGCATAGACGGTCTCGCCGACCGAAAGCTTCGTTGAATCGCCGAACTCTGCGGCGGTGAAGCCAGTAGCCTTTATTTTCAGCACGCCGATATCGGTGCGCGAATCGTAGCCGACTATCTCAGCGTCATACTGAGTGCCGTCATGCAGCTGAACGACGGCTTTGACGCCCTCGCCGCTGATAACATGAGCGCAGGTGATTATATAGGTATATGTGTGATCCTTATTCTCGCCCATGACTATGCCGGAGCCTTCGCCGGAAGCCGAGCTTGACGACTGGCTGTATACGACTATGCCGACATTGCTCGGCGAAACTTTTTCATATATCTGAGCCGAGGTGAGCACGCCGTTCGCTTTGGAAGTCGTTGTCGCCTTCGGAGTCTCGGCGATGTTCAGCTGAGCGTCGCCCTCGGAAGTGCCGGTCACGGAAGTGCCGCCGCCCGAGCTATTGTTATTATTTCTCTTTGCAAGCACGGTGACGGTCGCGGAGACCGCGATAACAACTGCGAGGATTGCGGCGAAAACCGCAACGCCTTTCTTCTTCGCGCTCATCTTTTTCTTCTTTTTCTCGGGCTGAGGCGGCGTGTAGCTGCCGGGATTATAAGAATTCTGACTGTTATAGCCGCCCTGCTCGGGCTGCTGCGGAGCGGAATAAATCTGATCCGGCTCAAGCGGTGCAGACTGCTGTGCGGTGTCTGCCGAGTTGTCTTCGGGCGGCGTCTCGCCGGAGCTGCCGAAGTTGTTCACATAATCATCATTGTACATAAACTGAATTTACCTCCATCCATTGCCTTCGGGATATCCTTCATCTTTTGACACTATTATGGACTTTCAATATTACGATTTCTTGAACGTCGGGTAAATAACCTTTGGATTTTTATTCAACTTTTTTCCGCAAAAATTCATCTCAGCGGAAGCCAGAACACGAACTGCGTATATTCGCCCGGCTCGCTGTTAACGGTTATCTGGCCGCCGTGCATATCGATTATGGTCTTGACTATATACAGTCCGAGACCCGCTCCTTTGACATCGTAGCTGCGCGATTTGTCCGTTTTATAGAAGCGCTCAAAGACCTTGCCCGCCTCTTCGCGCGAGATTCCCTTGCCGCTGTTCTTGACGGAAAATATCATCTTCTCGCTGTCCGACTTTATCGCAACCTCGATATAGCCGCCCTCGTTCGTGAACTTCACGGCGTTGTCGATAAGATTATATACGACCTGGTTTATCATATCCTCGTCGGCGCAGATGTTGAGCGGCTCGACTTTATCAAGTCCGCGTATCTCTATCTTCTTTTCATCTATCACGCGCTCGAAGCCGAGCATCGTTTTGAAGGTCATTGCCGAAATGTCGAACTCCTTGGGCTGGATCTTGAGCTGACCTGCCTCTATCTTTGACATATTGAGCATACCCGTAACAAGGCGCGAAAGGCGCTTGACCTCGTCGGAGACTATTCTGAGATAGTATGTGCTCTTCGACGAATCTATCGTGCCGTCGAGTATTCCGTCTATGAATCCGCCTATAGTAGTCATCGGGGTCTTCAACTCATGCGAGACGTTCGCGACGAAATTGCGCCTTGAAGTCTCGATAGCCGAAAGCGCGTTCGCCATCGAGTTGAACGCCGTCACAAGCTCCGCGACCTCGTCCTCATCGCCGCCCAATACTTTGTGATAGGGCACCGAGATTCGGTTGCTGAAATCGCCCTTTGCGTACTGCTTTGCCGCCGCCGACATCTCGCGCAGGGGCTTTGTCATCTGATAGGTCATAACATATGTTGCAACAAATGCTATCGCGAGCGCGAGAATTGCCGAGAACAGGAACATCTTGAGCATCGCCCTGACAGGCTCATGCAGCGAATCCGTATCCTGCGAAGCGATGACCGCGCCGCAAAGCTTGCCGGATGCCACTATCGGCTCAACGCTTATAAAATGCGAGCTCTTGTACATCCCGCCGAGCGTGCCCGTTTCGGTATATCCGCCGCTGCTGAGCTTCGACAGAGCTGTTTCGGGGACTGTATATTTGCTGTGGACTATGCACTCGCCCATGTACATCACAAGATTCGACTGCCATATATCCTTGCAGCAGATTATCTTGCCGTCGGTGTCGCATATATAAATGTCCGCATCTATCGCCTGCGAGAGCTGGGCGGTCGAAACGCTCATGAGCAGAGTCGAATTCTTGTTGCTCTCTTCAAGCGAGTAGCCCTTTTGAATAAGCGCGGCGGCAGTCTGCGAGACGGTCTGCGCGTTCTGCTTTAAAAGCGCCGTCTTTTCCTCGGACTGGTAGCGCGCTATGAATATCAACAGCGACGAGCCGAGAATGGTGAAGCCGATAAACAGTATCAGCACCGTCACATAAAAGTAACGGTGAAACAGACCCGAGCGTTTTGTTCTCGAGCCTGCGTTCTTTACATCTTTTATTTCAAACTTTTTGCGTGCTTTTTTCATGCACATCAATCCTTGGTCTCAAACTTGTAGCCCACGCTCCAGACGGTCTTGAGCTCCCACTTGTCGGACACGCCCTCGAGCTTCTCTCTGAGCCTCTTGACATGAACATCGACCGTTCTCGAATCGCCGTAATAGTCGAAGCCCCAGACTTCGTCGAGCAGCTGGTCGCGGGTAAACACCCTGTTCGGATTGCTCGCAAGGTGATAGATAAGCTCCAACTCTTTGGGCGGAGTGTCGATGCGCTTGCCGTCGACCCAGAGCTCGTAGTTCGTCAGGTTTATCTTGAGCTTGTCGTATTCGACCTGCTTTATATCCGCCGCCGGGGCGCCCGCGCTGCGTCTGAGGACCGCCTTGACGCGCGCCACAACTTCCTTTGCATCGAAGGGCTTGACGACATAGTCGTCCGCGCCGAGTTCAAGACCGAGAACTTTATCAAAAGTCTCGCCCTTTGCGGTGAGCATGATTATCGGCTTGTCCGAGAATTTTCTTATCTCGCGGCAGACCTGCCAGCCGTCGAGGCGGGGCAGCATGATATCAAGCAGCATCAGATCCGGCTGAATCTCGCCGAAGCTCTTCACGGCGCTCTCGCCGTCGTTCACTATGCTGACTGTGTAGCCCTCTTTTTCAAGATAGAGGCGCAGCAGTTCGCAGATATTAACGTCGTCGTCAACGACAAGTATTTTTTCGTTAGCCATAAGTACCTCTCCTTTGTTTTAAACGAACCCATTGTAATTATTATAGACCATTCAAAAAAGTTTGTGTGAATGGCGGAATAACATTTTGTTACAAAATTTCGTATTTTTACTACCCTGTAGCATCTAAAAGTTTACATCCGATTGCAAGTATGATTGTGTTGAACAAGGATGAAAACGCAGGCAGGCTGCCGCCTGTCAAGTTTGAAGACGCAGTTAAACGCAATCAGACGACGCAATGCTTGTAAAGTTTCAGGTGTTATAGGGGACTACCTGTGCAGATCCTCGCCCATGCTCACGAGCTTATGCTCGATGGAGTCGACGAGCGCTATCCAGCTCGCGTTGATAACGTCCTGCGACACGCCGACAGTCGTCCAGATATCCTCGCCGTCGGACGAAGTTATAAGAACGCGGACGCTCGCCGCCGTGGCGTCTTTTGGCTCCATGACGCGAACCTTGTAGTCGATGAGCCTCAATTTTCTAAGGCACGGGTAGAACACCTCGAGCGCTTCACGCAGAGCGCGGTCGAGCGCATTGACGGGGCCGTCGCCGTCCGACGCCGCTATCCTGACTCTGCCGTCGACGCTGAGCTTTATCGTTGCCGTCGCGCTGTGGCCGTTGTCATAGGGCAGCTCGTCGAGCACCTTGTAGCTGATGAGATCGAAGAACGGCTTGTATTTTCTGACGAGGCGGTGAACTATCAGCTCGAACGACGAATCAGCGCCCTCATACTGATAGCCCTCGTATTCTTTCTGTTTCAAGATATCGAGCAGCTCCGCGACCTGCGGCGAATCCTTGTCGAAATCGGGATAGAGCTTCTGTATCTTCTTGAGCACCGCCGCCTTGCCGGTCACTTCAGAAAGCAGGAAGCGCCTGCGGTTGCCGACAGATTCGGGGTCGATATGCTCGAACGATTCGCTGAATTTCAAAACGCCGTCGGCGTGCATTCCCGCTTTATGGGCGAATGCGCTGCGCCCGACGAACGGAACATTCTTGTGCAGAGTGACATTCGCTATCGACGCTATTTTTATCGCCGAAGAAGTCAGATTTTTGAGATTCTCCTGCGGGATACACTCGTAATCGGACTTTATCTGCAAATTCGGGATTATTGAAGTTAAGCTCGCATTTCCGCAGCGCTCGCCGAAGCCGATAAATGTGCCCTGCACCTGCTTTGCGCCCGCTCTGACCGCCATGAGTGCGCCCGCGCACGCCATGTCCGAATCGTTGTGGGTGTGGATTCCTATATCTGTACCCGGAAAGGCTTTTACGACATCGCCGGTGATTTTTTCAATATAATCGGGGAACGAGCCGCCGTTCGTGTCGCAGAGCGTCAGGCAGTCCGCGCCGCCGCGCAGAGCCGCGCGCAGGCTTTCGAGCGCGTAGCCGTCATTGTCCGACATACCGTCAAAGAAGTGCTCGGCGTCGAAAACGACATATTTGCCGTGGCTTTTGAAAAAGCGGCAGGTCTCCTCTATCATAGACAGATTTTCTTCGAGGCTCGTCTGCAAAACACCCTCGACCTGGATTTTTCTGCTCTTGCCGACTATTGAAACGCACGGGGTTCCCGCCTTGAGCAGAGCGGCACACGCCGCGTCCTCTTCGACTCTCTCGCCCTTTCTCCGCGTTGAACCGAATGCGCACAGGCGGGAATTTTTGAGCCACAGCCTGCTCGCCCGCTCGAAAAATTCAAGCTCGCGCGGATTGGAGGTCGGGTTGCCCGCCTCGATTATCGGTATGCCGAGATCGTCCAGCACACGGACTATCTCCAGCCTGTCGTTGACGGAAAAGGATATGCCCTCACCCTGAGCGCCGTCGCGCAGGGTCGAATCGAGCAGTTCGATTTTTTTCAACTCTCTCCCTCCCGTGTCAGTCGTTTATGACCGTGTCGCCGCTCTCAAGAGCGGTTATGCCCGAGCGCGAAAGCTCGGCTATTCCGTGGACGCTCATGTCCGCGATAAACGCGTCTATTCGCTCCGGCTCGCCCGTCAGCTCCGCCGTGAGCATCGTGTGACCGATGTCCTTGACCCTCGCGCCGTAGGCTATGACAGTCTTTAGTACCTGCGGTCTGTCTTTGTTGAGGCAGTGGACTTTTATCAGCAGAAGTTCGCTCGAAACGAGCTTCCCCTCTTCGAGATGCGCCACTTTTATGACATCCTCGAGCTTCAACAGCTGAGCCTCGACCTGTTTCACCTGCTCCGGCTCAACCTCGGAGACAACCGTCATTCGCGAGAACTCGGGATGCTCGGTCTCGGAGACCGTGAGGCTTCGTATATTATATCCGCGGCGCGCAAAAAGTCCCGCCACTCTGAGCAGAACGCCCGAGCGGTTTCGGACAAGCGCCGAAACGGTCAGCTTCTGAGTCATAATAATTTCTCCTTATTTGTAGATAGCTGTCGTGATATCGCCGCCGGGCGGTATCATCGGGAGCACCGCGCAGTCGGGGTCGATGCGGCAGTCTATAACTACTGGCTTGTCCATCGAGAGCGCCTTTTTGAAAACGCGCTTCGCCTGCGACGGATTCTTTATTCTCATGCCCTTTACGCCGAACGCCTTTGCGACAGCGGCTATATCCGTTCCGCGACCCGGCTGAGTCGCGGAAAAGCGTCCGTCATAGAACACCTTCTGCCACTGGCGCACCATGCCGAGCACGCCGTTGTTCATCACGATAACAACAACGGGGATATTATATCTGCTGAGCGTTGCCAGTTCACTCAGGCTCATATGAAATCCGCCGTCCCCGGTTATCAAAACGGTCTTTCGCTCTGGCTCGCCGAGTGCCGCGCCTATCGCCGCACCCATGCCGAAGCCCATAGCACCCAGTCCGCCCGAGGTTATCAGCGAACGAGGGCGTTCAAAGTCATAGTACTGCGCCGTCCACATCTGATTCTGACCGACATCGGTCACTATATTCACTTCGCCCTTTGTCAGCTCGCTCAGAGTGTGCAAAACCGTGTACGGAGCATAGGGCTTAGGGCGCGGAATCCGTCTTTTGAACTCGGCTATCTCGCCGAGCCACTCGGAGTTCTCACCGGGCGGCAGCATAATACTTAGCTTCTCGAGCGTCTTTCCGAGGTCGCCGAGAATGTGGGCGTCGGAAATTATATTTTTGTCGAACTCCGCCGCGTCTATATCAATATGTATTATCTTCGCCTTCGGGGCGAAGCTCTCTTTGCTCGCGGCGACGCGGTTTGAAAATCTCGCGCCCGCGGCAATGAGTAAATCGCAGTTTAACGCCGCCATATTTGCCGCCGGGTTTCCGTGCATGCCGACGAGCCCCAAGAACAGCTCCGCCGAGCACGGATAAGCGCCGAGCCCCATCATAGAACACGCGACGGGGATATGCAGTTTTTGAGCAAATGTTTTCAGCGCGTCCGACGCGCCGGAGCTTATCGCCCCGCCGCCGACATAGATAAGCGGTCTTTTGGCTTTTTCTATCATCTGCGCCGCGCGTTCGAGCTCGGCTTTCTCCGGCTCTTTTGCCGGGGCGGGCTCGCTCTTCGGCGCGCGTTCATATTCCTCGCTCTGAGCCGCGATATCTGCCGGGATATCGACCAAAACCGGACCTTTTCTGCCGGACTGCGCTATCGAGAACGCCTCGCGGACATCCTGCGCCACTCCGCGCTCGCCCGACGCGATAAACGAATATTTCGTCACCGGCATCGTAACGCCCGCGATATCGACCTCCTGAAACGAGTCGCTGCCGAGGAGCGAGGTCTTGACGTTCCCAGTTATCGCAACAACGGGGCTCGAATCCATGTATGCTGCGGCGATGCCCGTCACGAGATTGGTGGCACCGGGTCCCGAGGTTGCAATAACAACTCCCGTTCTGCCAGTTGCGCGGGCGTAGCCGTCCGCCGCGTGAGCCGCCGCCTGCTCGTGGCAGGTGAGTATATGGCGAATTTTATCGCATTTGTAAAGTTCATCGTAGATATCGAGAACCGCGCTGCCGGGATAGCCAAAAACCGTATCGACTCCCTGTTCGAGCAGCACATCTATCAGCGCCCGCGCACCCGTTGAATTCATAAACACGCCTCTGAAAAAATTTATTTTACGGAGAATTTGAAGCTTGTGCGGCTTCTGAACTTTTCGCCCGCCTTGAAAATGCAGGACGGGAAGTTCGGCTGATTCGGAGAGTCGGGATAGAACTGGGTCTCAAGGCAGAAGCCGGCATATTTGTTCATCAGCGTGCCGCCCTTGCCGGGTATTTTGTCGAGGAAGTTGCCGGTGTAGAGCTGAACGCCGGGCATATCCGTAGTAACTTCCATAACGCGCCCGCTCTCCGGGTCATATGCAGTCGCAAACGCGCCCTGCGTGCCCTCATCGATGCAGAAATTATGGTCGTAGCCGTTGCATCCGATAATGAGCTGATCGTCGTCCTGATCTATATCCCTGCCGATGGCTTTCATCTGTCTGAAATCGAATGCCGTGCCGGTGACATCTCTTATCTCGCCGGTCGGTATGCTGTCCTCATCAATGGGAGTGTAGCGCGACGCGGACAGGCGAAGCTCCTGAGAGAGCACGTTCGGACGCTTATACGAGCCGAGATTGAAATATGCGTGGTTAGTCATGTTTATCGGCGTATCCTCGGTGCAGACAGCTTCATATGCAATCGAAAGCTCGTTGCTGTCATCAAGAGTATAAGTTACCTTTGCGCTCATCTCGCCGGGGAATCCGTTCGAGCCCTCGTCGCTCTTATATTCGAGAACGAGGCTCTCGCCCTCGACTTTTGCCGCCCAGACAGCGTGCGAAAACTCGCCGCCGCCGTGCAGGCAGGTCTTGCCGTTCTCGTTCTTTACAACATCAATTTCTTTGCCGTTAACGGTAAAATGTCCGCCGCAGATGCGATTAGCATATCTGCCGACAATTTGACCCTGATAGTCCGAGCGCTCGACATGACCCTTGAGATCGTCAAAGCCGATGAGAACATCCTCGAAATTGCCGTCTCTGTCGGGCGCAAAAAGCGACTGCCAGGTTGCGCCGTATGTAATAACGGACGCGCTGACACCGTTTGCGTTCTTGAGCTCGTATATATCGACCTCTCTGCCGTCGGAAAGAGTGCCGAAAAGTTTCTTTGAAATCATTGATTTCATCCTCCTGCTGTTATATTAACTCATGGTAAATTATACATTTAATAAAGACAAGTGTCAAGCCGAACGGCGCACCGGCGCGCAACAGAAAAGCTAATCTGTCGGCAAAAATTACAGCATCCATATTGACACGGGCAAATTCACAGTTTATAATAAAATCAATTTAGTACAGTAAAGCCTTAAATCTGAGGCAAAGAACGATTCGGGGCTTGCTGAAAGGGGAATAACAATGAGTTCATCAAAAGGAAAGTATATGAACTTCAAGGAAATCGCCGCCTATTCTCTCGGCCTTTTCGGCTTCCAGGCGATAGTCGGACTCCTGAATTCATATCAGGCGGAGTTTGACGCTTCGATTCTCGGCGCGGACATCGCAGTCGTCGGTATTCTCGTGCTCGTGGCGAAGATTCTCTCCGCAGTTTTCGATCCGTTCGTCGGCAACATGATCGACCGCTCGAAGAGCAAAAACGGCAAGTTCAAATCGATGATTGCAAAGTCGATCCTGCCCCTGCTCGTCATGTCCGCGGTTGTGTTCATCGACGTGCCGTTCAAGACGAACAAAGCGGCAACTTACATATGGATCTTCGCGACCTATCTCCTCTGGAGCTTCGCGATGACCCTAGGCGACGTGCCCTCGCAGGGCATCGCATCCGTCCTCACTCCCGACCCGACGGAGCGCACGAATGTCGTCTCCATCTCAAACACGTTCAAGCAGATAGGCTTCTCCGCCTGCGTCGTGATAGTGCCCATCGCCTGCCTTATAATCCCGGGCGGCTCCAAGGTGCTCGTCAAGAGCGGCGAAACCGACCTGCCCATGATAGCGAATGAGTATCTGTTCACCGCCGTGCTCACCGCCGTTTTCGGTTGCGTGCTGTTCGGGCTTATCCCGCTTCTCAACAAAGAGCGCGTACCCTACACTGCGGGCAACAAGATATCTTTCAAGGACATGATGGGCGCGCTCAAATCGAATAAGCCGTTCATGCTCGTCATAATCTCGTATTTCCTCGGCTTCGGACGCCAGATGGCAATGGGCATTCAGGTTCAGGCGGCGAACATTCTTCTCGGCTCGCAGAACCTCGTCGCAGTCCTCGGCATCTCGACCGCCATCGGCACGATGATAAGCATGGCGGCCTGCCCGTTCCTTATAAAGAAGCTCGACGAGAAAAAGGCCTTTATCGGACTTTCGGTATACGGCTTCATCGCATCCGTACTCTCGTTCGTGATAGCCCACTTCTGGTTCACAAACCCCGACAATATGGTGCTCACCGTTCTCTTCTACTTCTCGCTGTTCCTCATGGGTCTCCAGTTTGCGTCCGTCAACCTCATGCCCATGATAATGACCGCCGACTGCGTTGACTACTATGAGTACGAGACCGGCAAGCGCATGGAGGGCACAGCGTATTCGGTGCTCACGCTGACTATCAAAATCTGCCTTGCGCTCGGCACGGCACTCGGCCTTGTGTTCGTTCAGGTCTCCGGCTATTCGGACACCGTGCGCGAAATCGCCGCAGGCACCGCCGCAGGATTCGCGACAAAGACAAAGGACATCGTGTTCTTCGCCTATGCCGTTGTCCCCGGTATTCTCTCCCTGCTCTCCGCTATTCCGATATTCAAATACGATATCGTCGGCAAGAAGAAGCAGGAGATATCCGACGCGCTCCAGGCAAGAAGAACCGCCGCAGCCGCCGAGAAATAATCAAAGCAAAAAGTTATCCTCCGTATGGATTCATACGGAGGATTTTTTTGTTTGGTTGGTTTTTTAAGTCTCTCTTGTATAAAAAGACGCGGCGCGAAGCGTCGAACGGATCGTTTTGAATAAGTTGCAATTTTCAAAATTGCGAGTATTTTGAACTCTCATACAACCCCTCAGTCACGGCTTTGCCGTGACAGCTCCCCTTACACAGTGGAGCCTTGGGGCTGTGCAATGACAAACTTTTTCGATTTAAAAATAATTCGTCGCACTTTTTATGGCTCCCTTGTGTAAAGGGAGCTGTCAGCCGTCAGGCTGACTGAGGGATTGTTTTACCGCAGAGTCAATATATTCGCAAACGCCCTGAAAGTTTTCGTTGATTTCATTATTGGGGATGCGAATCACTGTGAGTCCGTATTTTTTCAAAAAATCCGTCCTCTCAGTATCTTTTTGCATATTATCATTCTCATAGTGCTGAGAACCGTCAAGCTCAATAACAAGCTTAGCCTTAGCGCTGTAAAAATCCGCTATATATTTTCCGAGCACCTTTTGCCTTGAGAAACGAATAGGATAGCCGCGCAGAAAATCATACCAGAGATGCCGCTCTTCTTTTGTCATCTCTTTTCGCAGCTGTTTTGCCAAGGGAACAAGCTGTTTATTGTGTTTTGGCTGCATGACGATCCCTCCGTCTCGGCTTCGCCGAGCCACCTCCATTTACACAAGTGAGGCTGATAAAACTTATTCAAACATCGCCTTGAATGCTTTTATCCACTCGCGCGCTATCAGCGCGTGCCCGCTCTCCGTCGGATGGATGCTGTCCCATATCCAGTAGGCGCAGTCGCGTCCCTCTGCTGCTTCGTCGAACAGATGCTGAAGCGGGATGAAAAATATCCTGCCGTCCTTTTCGGCAATGCGGCGGCAGATTTGCGAATATCTGCCTATCTCTTCGCGGCAAGTATTCTCTTCCGCCTTGAATCTGTCCTTTGTCGGCAGGAAGAACGGCTCCATGAGAAACACTTTCAGCTCCCCGTTCGTTTCAAACGACTGCGAGAGTATGCTTTCGAGATTCTTTTCGTATTCCTCTGGCTCAACATGATTTTCGCCCTCAAGGAAGCAGTCGTTCGTGCCGATGAGCAGGCTCAGAACATCCGGCTCTATATCAAGCGCATCCTCGCGCCAGCGGCGGAGCAGTCCGCGCGTCGTGTCGCCGGAAATGCCTCGGTTTACAAATTTCAGCCCGGCATCCGGATATTCCGCGCCGAGCATACCGCTGACAATAAATGCGTAGCTGTGCCCTATCTGATGGTTGAGATCGTGACGGCGTTCGGGCTCTTTGTATCTGTTGCCGTCTGTTATCGAATCGCCCTGAAAAAGTATCTTCATATTTATCCTCAATCTATGTCCGCAAAAACCGTGTCTATAATCTCTCCGCGGCAGGTGCCGTTGCTCAGATCGACAAGCCGCGCTTCAAACGCTGGCTCAAGCTCCTGCGGTATTCTCATTTTTACCGTCACCGCGTCCTCGAACGCCGTGTCCTCGACTATGCCGCCCTGCTCCGGGATGAGCGAGGCAAGCCGCCCGTAAAATGTGTAGTCACAGCGGATTTTCACTATGCTGCACTCCGCACGGGTCACTATGCCGCCTGCATCGACTGCGATTTTCGCCGCGTGCGAATAGGCTCTGACGAGTCCCCCGCCGCCTAAAAGTATTCCGCCGAAATACCGGGTGACAACCAGAACGCAGTCGGTCAGCTCCTCTTTTTGCAGGACATTGAGCGCCGGCATTCCCGCCGTGCCCTGCGGCTCGCCGTCATCCGAAAAGCGGCAGATGTTGCCGTCTCTTATTATATATGCCGGGACATTGTGCGTCGCGTCCCAGTGCTTCGACTTTATCGAATCGATGAACGCTATCGCGTCCTGCTGAGTCGTGACGGGCGATATATAGCCGATGAACCGCGAACGCTTTTCAACGAACTCGGCGCTCGCCGCCGCTCTTATGGTTCTGTACTGCATATTGCCGCCTCCCGTCAAATTTTATTCTTCTTCGCCGTCCTCGTCGTTCTTCTCATACGGGAACTCGTAGACGACCTCCAGCTTGTGCCCGCGCATCCACAGCGACGGGGTTATGCGCAGAGTGTAGCCGCAGCCGTTCGGAGTTATCCACTCGTGCATCGGCAGTTGGGGCAGACCGAAGTTTGTGAGCAGTGCCATCATCACGCCGCCGTGTGTGACTATCGCCGCGCGGTCGGTCTCGGTTTTTATCAGACCGTCGATTATTTTTATGAATCCCTCGCACACGCGCTTTGCGAACGCCTCGTTGCTCTCGCCGAACGGCGGCTCAGCGCCCTGCTCGCCGGCGAGCCAGCGCGGGAACATCGGATAGTCTTTGAGCTCTTCCGCATCCTTGCCCTCGAACTCGCCGAAGTTGCACTCTATGAGCGAATCTATAGTTATGCACTTGTTGTCGGGATAGAGTATCGCCGCGGTGTCGGTGCAGCGCTTGAGCGGACTCGATATGACCGCGCCGACGGGCGGATAGACAAGCTCCGAGCGCATATTCTCGAGCTGTTTTCTGCCCTCTTCGCTGAGCTCAACGTCGGTGTGACCGATATATTTTCCCTCGGTCTCCTCCTTCGTTGCGCCGCTTCTTATGATATAGACTATATAGCTTTTCATGTTTCCTCCAAAAATACGCTGAGTATTTTGTTGAACTGTATGATTGAAAATCCGTAAATTTCTGATATAATGATTATACAGACTGTATAAAAGAGGTATTGCTATGGCAACAAATATAACCGCGCGCCTGTCTTCACTCAGAAAAGAAAAGGGGCTGAGCCAAAAGGAAGCCGCCGCAGGACTCGGAGTCTCGCAGGCGCTGCTCTCACACTACGAAAACGGCATACGCGAATGCGGGCTCGATTTTCTCTGCCGCGCGGCGGATTACTACAATGTCACCACGGACTACCTGCTGGGGCTGAGCGAATCGAAGCGCGGATTTGAAGGCGCATTCGGTATCAAAGGCGACCTGCCCTCCGACTCGGAGCTCAACACATTAACTATATTCCGCGTCGCCGGAAAGCTGCGCAAATTCCTGACTTTCCCGCAGGAGAGTAATGACTCAACCGTCGACTCCCTGCACAGGATATACAGCCTCATGATGTACCGAATCATAATCGCGGAGACCGCCAAGGGCAATCTCCCGGGCGATTGGGTACCCAACGCCGATATTCTCAACGACCCCGCCTATCTGCATATTCTCGACTGCATCGAAAGCGAGCTGATAACGCAGGGCAGCCACTCGCCGCGCCGCACTCCCGTCAAAATGCCGATGAGCTTCAAAACAGTCATCGACCGGACGCAGAGCTTTGTTGAATCCCGCTGCGAAAAAAGCGGGATAAAGCTCGACGGCGGCTACACCACGAAATTTTAGTTATATTCTCGCAACGCCGCTGTCCCTCGCCGCCTGCGCAACCGCATCGGCGACTGCCTTGCCGACGCGCTCATCGAACGCCGCAGGCAGGATATAATCGGGGTTCAGCTCATCATCGCTGACGAGCGAAGCTATCGCCTTGGCGGCGGCTATCTTCATCTCCTCGTTAATGTCGCTCGCGCGGACATCGAGCGCGCCGCGGAAAATTCCGGGGAACGCGAGAACGTTATTTATCTGGTTCGGGAAGTCGCTTCTGCCCGTGCCGACTACCGCCGCGCCTGCCGCCTTTGCAAGGTCGGGCATTATCTCGGGCACGGGGTTCGCCATAGCCATGATTATTGCATTTTCAGCCATCGACGCCGCCATCTCCTCCGTAACAATTCCGGGAGCGGAGACGCCGACAAATATATCAGCGCCCTTCATCGCGTCGGCAAGCGTGCCGGTGCGGTGATTTTTGTTTGTGAACGCGGCAATTTCCGCCTTTGCGGGTGTCAGATCACCGCCCTCGCAGATTATGCCCTTGCGGTCGCACATGATAATCTCGCCTGCACCCATAGAGTCGAAGAGTCTCGCTATCGCAACGCCCGCCGCGCCCGAGCCGCTGAAAACAACGGTGCAGTCGGAGAGCTGCTTTTTGACTATCTTCAATGCATTGACAACCGCCGCAAGGCAGACGACCGCCGTGCCGTGCTGATCGTCGTGGAAAATCGGTATATCCGTGCGCTCCTTGAGCTTGCGCTCGATTTCAAAACAGCGCGGCGCCGCGATATCCTCGAGATTCACTCCGCCGAACGAACCTGCGAGCAGGGCGACGGTATTGACTATATCGTCAACGTCCTTTGAACGCACACAAAGCGGTATCGCGTCGACTCCGCCGAACGCCTTGAAGAGCACGCATTTGCCCTCCATGACGGGCATACCCGCCTCGGGGCCAATATCGCCGAGTCCCAGCACCGCGGTGCCGTCCGTAACGACCGCGACGGTGTTCCAGCGGCGGGTCAGGTCATAGCTCTTGCTGACATCGTCCTTTATTTCGAGGCACGCCGCCGCGACTCCGGGAGTGTAGGCAAGAGACAGCTCGTCCTTGTTGCTGACCCCGGCTCTCGGCTGTATCTCCAGCTTGCCGCGCAGTTCATAGTGCAGTTTGAGTGATTCGCTCAGATAATCCATTTTTGTTTTCCTTTCGTGTTCGAGAATACCCGGTTATTTTTACGGCCGCCGATCAGAAAACCGGTCGGCGGCCAGATAATATCAGTCCTTCGCCCAGTCGCGCGAACGCTCGACTGCGCGCTTCCAGCCCTTGTAGAGCTCGTCGCGGTGCGACTTCTCCATCTGGGGAGTGAAAATCTTCTCGATCTCGCGGTTCTGCGCGATCTCGTCCCTGTCCTTCCAGTAGCCGACGGCAAGACCCGCAAGGTATGCCGCTCCGAGGGCGGTAGTCTCGACGGTCTTGGGTCTGTCGACTATCGTGCGTATCATATCCGACTGGATCTGGAGCAGGATATTGCTGACGCTCGCGCCGCCGTCGACGCGCAGCTCCGTAAAGGTTATGCCCGAATCGTCCTCCATCGCTTCAAGAAGATCCGTCATCTGATATGCTATCGCCTCAAGGACGCTTCGCGCGATGTGGGCGCGGTTGACTCCGCGCGTGAGTCCGACTATGCAGCCGCGCGCATACATATCCCAATAGGGCGCACCGAGTCCCGTGAACGCGGGGACAAAATATATGCCGTTGGCATCGGGCACGCTCTCGGCGAGCTCGTCGCAGCGTTTTGCGTTGTCTATCATATGCAGCTCATCGCGCAGCCACTTGATAACCGAGCCCGCGTTGAACGCTGAGCCCTCAATGGCGTATTCGACCTTGTCGCCGATACCCCATGCGACGCCAGTGAGCAGATTGTTCTTCGATTTGACGCGCTTTTCGCCCGTGTTCATCAGCAGGAAGCAGCCTGTGCCGTAGGTGTTCTTCGCCTGACCGGGCTCGAAGCATGCCTGACCGAACAGAGCCGCCGGCTGATCGCCTATAGCACCCGCAATCGGGATACCCTCGAGACCCTCAAGACCGATTATGCCGCCCGCGACCTTGCCGTATACCATGCTCGAGGGCTTGACCTCGGGCAGAATGGACATCGGGATGTTGAGATATTCGCACATCTTCTCATCCCAGCAGAGATTGTCGACATCGAAGAGCATCGTTCTCGATGCGTTGGAGTAGTCGGTTATATGCACTCTGCCACCGGTGAGATTCCATATGAGCCATGTCTCGACCGTGCCGAAGAGCAGCTGATCCGCCTCGGCGAGCGCACGTGCGCCCGGAACGTTGTCAAGGATCCACTTTATCTTTGTGCCGGAGAAATACGCGTCTATAACAAGACCGGTCTTATCCTTTATGTATTCCTCCATACCATCCGCCTTTATCTGCTCGCAGAGCTCAGCCGTGCGGCGGCACTGCCAGACGATGGCGTTGTAGACGGGCTTGCCCGTCTCTCTGTCCCACATAATTGTTGTCTCGCGCTGATTCGTTATGCCGATAGCGGCTATATCCTCGGGCTTTATCTCGCCCGAAGCAAAGACGGAAGTCACCGCCTGGAACTGGCTGAAAAGTATCTCCATCGGGTCATGCTCGACCCAGCCTGCGGCGGGATAGATCTGATCGAACTCCTTCTGCGCCTTGGCTACGATATTGCCCTTTTTGTCGAAAACGATGGCGCGTGAGCTCGTCGTTCCCTGATCGAGTGCAAGGACGTATTTTGCCACTTGTATCCTTCCTTTCAAATATATATGTCCGTTCTCTGCGCGGGCGTCCGTTCAAGTTATACGCCGCCGTGCAGAGCAAAATACCACTATAAAATAATAGCTCCAAACATACAAAAAGTCAATGTTATTGGCGAAACACTTCGACACTTTGACTAAAAAAATAAATAATTATCTTTTTACTGTCAAATAGTTCTTTGCCGTAAATATTAAAAAGCTTTTCTGATATATAATAAGCTCCGTAAGCTTAAAAATTAAAGGAGTGTTAATTAACCATGGGAGACAAGCTTTCAGTCGTCACGGGCGCTACGGGTCACGTCGGCTATGCACTCGTTAAAGAACTCGAGGCACGCGGCGAAAACTTCAGAATACTCATCAGAAAAGACAGCAAGATTTTTGACGGCATCAAATGCGAGCGCGTATTCGGCGACGTCACCGATCCCGCTTCTCTTGAAAAGGCTTTTGACGGCGCGGACGTCGTCTATCACCTTGCAGGCGTTATCGAGATAAACAAGGGCAACGAGGACATGACCTGGAAGGTCAATGTCGACGGCACAAAGAACGTCGTTGAGGCGTGCAAAAAGTGCGGCGTAAGACGCCTTGTCTATGCTTCCTCCGTTGACGCTTATCCCCCGCTCCCCGATAATCAGGTCATGCACGAGATTCCTCACTTCAATCCCGAGGGTCTTGACGGAACCTACGCAAAGACCAAGGCTACTGCCACCAACTATGTCTTTGCGAACAACGACGACAAGCTTGAGACAGTTGTCTGCTATCCCGGCGCGTGCTGCGGTCCCTATGACTTCAAGGTCTCTTCCGTCGGCGAGATGGTCAGAATGTTCCTCAAGGGCAAGTTCCCCGTATCGCTCTCCTTCGGCGCATATAACTTCGTCGACGTGCGCGATGTTGCAAACGGCATGATCGGCGCTGCCGAAAAGGGCAGACCCGGCGAGGGCTATATCCTCACCGATGAGGTCGTCACCGTCGACCAGCTGATACATATGCTCGCAGACATCTGCGGCTTCAAGGCTCCGAGCTTCAAGATTTCTCTCGGCCTTGCAAATGCGTTTGCCCCTCTCATGGAGGTCTATTACAACGCCGCGAAGAAGACCCCGCTCTTCACCCGCTACTCCATCCGCAAGCTGACCTCCAACTGCAACTTCAGCTGCGAGAAGGCGAAGAAAGAGCTCGGCTACGCCCCCATGGGCGCAAAGCAGTCCTTCACCGATATGGTCGACTGGATCAAGGAATACGAAGGTACTGGAAAGAAGAAATAAAAAAACAAGCTGAAAATGCTCAGTCCCCGACGGATATCCGCCGGGGACTTTAGTTTGTCGAAAAAGTCTATTATTCAAGGCTCCACTGTGTAAGGGGAGCAGTCACGGCTTCGCCGTGACTGAGGGGTTGTTGTAATGCAAGCTCAAAAAAACGATATTTTTGAAGAATCACAACTTATTCAAAACAATCCCTCCGGCGCTTCGCGCCACCTCCCTTTACACAAGAGAGGCATTGATTCCTGCAAGACCTTCAAAAATGTTTTTTCTACAGACCGCAGTCCCCGACGGATATCCGCCGGGGACTTTTTTGTTTGCTTTCGTGTTCGGATTATTTTCCAAACAGCTTTTTGAAGAGGTTTATTATCGCCCTGAACGGAGCGGTGATTACATTGAGCAGCTTTTTGCCGAAGCTCTCCTTCGCCTTTTCAACCGTGACCTTGCATTCCGCTTTCACTCCGTCCGCGGACTCGGCGGTTATTATCGCTTCGCCCTCGGCTATCGCGGTGACGGTTCCGTTTTCGTCAACCGTTGCTATCGACGGATCGGAAGAGCTCCAGATAATCGTCCGGTTCAGCGCGTCATCCGGCTTCACCGTTGCGGTGATTGTGAACGATGTTCCGACAGTCGCCGTCCTTTCACTGTCCGAAAGCTCTATCGCGGTCACTTTTACAATATCGAGCTTGGGAATTTTTCTTGTCTCCTCTGCGCTGCACAGCGAGCAGACTCTTTTCTCAAGCCCCTCTTTTTCGTTCGTTGCGGCATCGACAACTACCCATTCGCCCCAAACATGGTCGCACCGGGTGTCGTCGGCGCAGCCCACATTCACCAGCGCGAACATATAGTTGTCCGCACCGATAATCACTTCTTTCCACTGCTCGCGCGTGCCGAGATAATTTATGGTTCTTATATCATAGCAGTTTCCGAGCGCGGAATCTTCTATTTCCTTAACGCTCGCGGGAATAGTGAGCGTTTCGATATATCGGCAGCCGTAGAAAGCCTTTTGGTCTATTTTGGTCACACCGTCGGGAATGGTATATGAACTGCGCTTGTTGCCTATGGGATATGCCAGCAGCTCGCTCTTGTCCTTATTGAACAGCACACCGTCAACGCTCGAATATGTTTTGTTGTCAGGCGAGACGGTTATGTTCGCAAGCCTGCGGCAGGATACCGGTGCATTTGAATATTTAAAGAAAGCATCAACATCTAATTGCTCAACCCCGCTACCTATTGTAATAGACTCCAGGCTTGTGCAGCCGGAAAAAGCAAAACCGCCTATTGATGTAACGCTATCCGGTATGGTTATCTCTCTAAGGCTTGTGCAATCAGAGAAAGTACTGTTCTCTATTTTTGTCAGGTTATTCGAAAGCTTCACTTTTGAGAGCGTTATGCAACCTGAGAAAACAGAACCATGCGGTTCACCATGTTCATTAACCCCCATTTTTGTTACATTGTCAGGTATCGTTATCTCTTCGAGGCTTACGCAGCCAGAAAAAACGTAAGAGCCTATTTCCGTCACGCTGTCCGGTATGTCTATCTCTGTAAGGCTTGTACAGCCATAGAAGGCATCGTCGCCTAATTTCTTAACACCGTCCGGTATTACTATCTCTTGAAGACTTGTGCAGCCGGAGAAAGTTCCGTTCTCTATTTTTGTCAGGTTATTCGAAAGCTTCACTTTCGAGAGTGATGTACAACCTGAGAAGGCAGACTTACTTATCTCCGTCACACTGTCCGGAATTTCTATCTCTGCAAGACTTGTGCATCCGGAAAAAGTTCCTTCATCTATTATTGCCAGATTGTTTGAAAGCTTCACTTTTGAGAGCGATGTGCAACCTGAGAACGCGCGAGAGCCTATTCCTGTAACGCTGTCGGGTATTACAACCTCTTTAAGGCTTGTACAGCCAGCGAAAGAATAACATACTGAAGTATGAAAGTAGTGATCAACAGAAATACCTATCGCCGTTAATCCATCAGGGAGCTCTATATTCTCTAAGCTCGTGCAATTTTCAAAGGCACTGTATCCTATTTCCAAAACGCCTTTGGGAATAATTATGTTTTTAAGAGAACTGCAGCCATAAAATGTATTTTCTGCTATCTCTTTTAACTTTTTTGAAAGTTTCACTTTTGAGAGTGATGTGCAACCATAGAAAGTTGAATAACCTATTATCTCAACATTGTCAGGGATTTTTACCTCTTCAAGACTTGTGCACCCATAAAAAGTTCTACCATATTGAAAATATTCAGAAGCAGAAAAGTCATTTGGATTGCCCTTATAAACACTACCAATTGATATTAAACTTTCCGGAAGGCTTATTTGTTTCAAGCTTGAACAGTTTTCAAAGGCCTTATTTCCTATGTGCTGTACCCCTTCCTGCACAATTACACTCTCGAGGTTAGTTAAATTTGCAAAAGTTCCGTCATATATTTTTTTCAAGCCTTTTGAAAGCGTTATACTTTTAATGAAATTACATCCGATGAAAGCATTATTGTAGATTTCTACAACACTGTTCGGTACCACATATGAGCTATTAGCCGCACCTTCTGGATATCTCACCAATATTGTCATATCCTTGTCAAACAGCACACCATCAACGCTCGAATAGTTCTTATTATCCGGTGAAACGGTTATCTTTGCAAGGCTTGTACAGCCGGAGAAGGCAGATACGTCTATTGATATAACACTGTCAGGAATCACTATGCTTGTAATTCCCGTGCAGCCTTGAAAAACCTTATCTTGCCATGCACCGCCTATCCATTTTACCGCATATCCTTCTATTGTTTTTGGGATAACGACCTCTCCGGAATCAGGTCCTTTGTAGCGGGTTATTGTTACTCCATACTCATATTCGGAACCTGTCCAACTTTTCCCCACCTCATACTCAAAAAAACCATCTTCCGTTGTCTTGGTTTCGCCAATCGCTTCCGCCTTCATTGAAAACAGCGGCAGGCTGATGCTGACGAAGCCGCTCAGGGGCGCGGCGCCGAATATCATTATCAGCGCCATGGCGGCGGCAAGCAGGGATTTGAAAATATTTTTTCGTTTCATTTTATCTCCTCCAAACATATTTCTGCCGGATTATTGCTGATTCAATAATATTCCTTTTGTATTTTTCTGTCAAGTGTTTCTTTTTTGGTGGGTATTTTATCGGACAGTGATTGGACTTAGCGCAGCAATATAAAATGATTCTTCTTAAATTTCAATATTCCGTCGTCCCTGAGTGCGCAGAGCTGAGCGGACATTGCGCTGCGGTCGACGCACAGATAGTCGGCCAATTGCTGGCGGTCGAATGGGATGTCGAATTCATTTTTTCCGCTCTTCATCGCCTGCGCCGAAAGATATGACAGCAGCTTTTCGCGCGTCGTGCGCTTGCCCATGTGGCCGAGCTTCGAGTTGAAATTCAGATTTTTGCGCGCGAGCTCGGATATCAGATTGCCGACGAGCTTTGCGTGCCCGGCGCACGACTTCGGGCACGAGCCGAGCACATCTCCGACCTTCAGCCGCATTATCTCGCATTCGCTCTCCGCCTCCGCGCCGACGGTCAGCTTTTCACCCGTGCAGGCGAACGACTCGGCGAATATTCCGCCCTGAGTTATCCGGGTCATGATATTGCGGTTGCCCCAGAAATCATCCTGCACTACCAGCACATTCCCGCTCATCACGAGCCCGAGCGAGTCCGTCTTTTCGCCCTCGGGCATTATTATTTCGCCCTTTTGATATCTGCGGCTGTGCGCGTCGAGGGTTTCGAGCAGTTCGGGCAGCTCTGCTTCCTCTATTCCGAAAAAGAGCGGCGCCGCTTTCATTTTTTCAAAATTTTCCGACATATTTTTATCACTCCGTTGTTTTTGCAACAGTATTTTTGTCCTGATTCTACTATAATAAACGCGTCAGGTCAAGAAAAAAACAAATTTTACGCTCGGAGGAATTTTTATGAAGCGCAGAATAATCCATATTGACGAAGAAAAATGCAACGGCTGCGGGGCTTGCGCCGCAGCCTGCCATGAGGGCGCGATTGCCATGGTCAACGGCAAAGCCAAGCTCATGCGCGACGACTACTGCGACGGGCTCGGCGACTGCCTGCCCGCATGCCCCACGGGCGCGATAACTTTTGTCGAGCGCGAGGCAGCCGCTTACAACGCCGAAGCGGTCAAAGAAAATATGATGAAGAAAAAGCTCGGCGGACATCACGGCGGATGTCCCGGCTCGAGGCTCATGACGATGAACCGCGAGGAAAACACACCGTCGGCACAGCCCGCCGAAATGCAGAGCCGCCTGCGCCAGTGGCCGGTTCAGATAAAGCTCGTGCCGGTGAACGCGCCCTATTTTGACGGCGCAAAACTGCTCATCGCCGCCGACTGCACCGCCTACGCCTATGCGGCGTTCCACGAAAAATTCATCAAAAACCACATAACCCTTGTCGGGTGCCCGAAGCTCGACAGCGTCGATTATTCCGAGAAGCTGACGGAGATAATCGCGAACAACAATATACAGTCCGTGACGGTCGTCAGAATGGAAGTCCCCTGCTGCGGCGGACTCGAACACGCCGCAAAAACCGCATTGCAGAACAGCGGCAAATTCATCCCGTGGCAGGTCGTGACGATATCGACCGACGGACGCATTCTCGACTGAGCGGTTGATTTATCAACGTCTTTGCGGTATCATATACTGCGGAGGCGTTGAGATGAACAAAATCAACTATCAGCTCGAACTCGACCGCGAAATCGATGAAATAAAAAAGCAGGGGCGCGTGCCGTCCCTGCTGCTGCATAGCTGCTGCGGACCGTGCAGCAGTTATGTGCTCGAATATCTGACAAAATATTTTGATGTCACCGTGCTCTACTTCAACCCGAACATCTACCCCGCAGAGGAATACGAACACCGCCTCAGCGAACAGCGCAGGATAATCTCTCTCCTGCCCGCGGAGCACAATGTAAAAATGCTCGAATGTGAATACGACCACTCGCAGTTCACCGATGCGGCAAAGGGATATGAGCAGGAGCGCGAGGGCGGCTCACGGTGCGAAAAATGCTTTTATCTGCGGCTCGAGCGCACGGCTCAGGAGGCTAAGAAGCACGGCTTCGACTATTTCACGACCACCCTTTCCGTAAGTCCGCACAAGAATTCGCAGATGCTCAACCGCATCGGCGAGGAGATGGGCGAAAAATACGGAGTGCACCACCTGCCCGCAGATTTCAAGAAGCGCGAGGGCTATAAACGCTCGATAGAACTCTCGAAGCAGTATGATCTATACAGGCAGAACTACTGCGGGTGCGAGTTTTCGAAGCAGGGGTAAAATTATATAAATTCGTCCGCCGCATTTATATCTAATACGGCGGACATCTTTATTTTATCCTGTATATAACTTTATTTTTCATTTCCTGCGCATCGAGCAAACCGAACTCAGAAAACTTCTGCACAAATTTGCGTATCGTCGCAAAGGCTGCGTCCCCGAAGTCCTTTTCGAGCTGTTTCGTTGTGAAGCCCTCGCCGCCGTATGTCGACAATACAAACTGCCAGAGCTTTGCCTCCTTTACCGTCACTTCACCGGAGCGCAGAATTTCATTGTATCTTTCCGTTGCGTCCGTTTTAACTGCGTCCGGTTTCATTTCGTCATAGACATTTTTTATGAAATATATTAGAAACGGTGTGACATCGGTAACTCCCGCAAGCCTCGCGTTGTTTTCAACAAGAGTGTATGCGTCGTAATATTTTCCCCTGCTCTTTTCAATGTAGCTCGACATCGGAACAAAAAGCGTGCTTTCATATCCTTTCTGAATCAGGAACCACATATGCAAAAGACGAGCCATACGTCCGTTTCCGTCAAAATACGGATGCAAGTATGCGATGTCAAAATGCAACATTGCAGCCTTGAGCAGATCATTTATGCCGTCGTCGGCATTTGCGAAATCCACAAACTGTTTCATATATCCGGGAAGTTTTCCGCTGCCGATGCCGCGGTGTACAACGCCGTCTCCGCCCATAACATACACATCATCATGGCGGTAAAATTCCCCGTCGCGCAGTCTGTCATCGCCTTCGAGAAAATTCCCTATTGCCATCATATAGAGCTTATGGATATTCTCCTCTGTTATATGATTGTGCCTGTCGCTTATAAACTCAAAGCCAAGTTTCAATCCGTATATCCTGTTCTCCTGATTGTCCTTCGGCGCATTGCCGAGCATTATACTGCGCACGCTGCTGCGGTCAAAGTCAATGCTTTCGATCGCCGAGGTCGCAACGATCTCCTCTTCAACCGCATTTGCGGCATAGACGGAGTTCTGCGCGGTAAAAAGCAGTTTCACCGCTTCAAGATTCACACCTGTGCATGACGTCAGATATACAAGATTTTTGCCGTCAAAATCATTCAGCGGCAGCTTTTCATAAAATGACGATTTCAATATATTTATAAACTCTTCAAAATCATCCGGATATTTATATTTGAGCTTTTTGAGATTTGTTATGTGTTTATCCGAGAGCATTTCAGAAAATTTCAGTGCATCCATTTAATCACCAACTGATACATATTGATACTAATTGATATCATTATAATCAAATAATATTTTTTTGTCAAGCTCAGCGACGAAAAAAGTATTGTCCACCGCATTTATATCTAGTACGGCGGACATTGTTTATTTTATTCTATCATCAAAACACCACAACGAGCAGCATCTTGAACTGCTCCTTGCCGTAGACCGCGTGCGGGTGTCCGGCGGGCATGACTATGCTCTCGCCCTCGTGCAGCTCATAGTCAACGCCGTCTATCGTTATTTTTCCGACTCCCTCGAGGCAGGTGACAAATGCGTCGCCGCCGGAGGCGTGGGTGCTTATCTCCTCGTCCTTGTCAAAAGCGAAGAGCGTTATGCTCAGCGCGTCGTTCTGGGCGAGGGTCTTGCTAACCACCTGCCCGGGCTGACAGAGCACCTGATCTCTCAGAGTCAGAACCTCGGATTTTGAAATATTTTTCATGAGCTCTTTCATTTTTCTTCTCTCCTTTTTATATATTATCTGCGCACAAGGCTGAATTATGTCTGCGTATACAGTATACTACCGCCGCTTGGCAAACGCAAATATAGCTATAGAAAATTCTTGCGTCTTATGTTAAAATAGTATACAGATGATTTCAAGGGAGTGTGCCAGATGAAAGAGAACAAGAAACTTGTCAACGAAATAATCAGCGATGTCAAGCACGACATGAGCAACGAGGATATCATATCCCTGCTCGCAGACAGCAGGATATCGGCAAACCCCGACAAGGAGAAATACACATTCGGTCAGCGCGCCGCGGATAAAATCGCGAAGTTTGCCGGTAGCTGGGCGTTCATATTCTCGTTCTCCGCCCTGCTGATACTCTGGATGGTCGGCAATGTTATACTCGCCAAGCGCGCGTTTGACCCCTATCCGTTCATACTGCTCAACTTAGTGCTCTCATGCGTCGCCGCGCTGCAGGCTCCGCTGATAATGATGAGCCAAAACCGCCAGGAGGAAAAGGATCGCCGCCGCGCCGAGAACGACTACAAGGTCAATCTCAAAACCGAGATAATGATCGAGGATATCCACGGCAAGATGAACCGCATTCTCGCCCGTCAGGCAATACTGATGAAGCTGATGAAAATAGACGAAAACACAATGAAGCAGATAACGCTCGAAAAGCAGGAGGAGATGTGCGCCGAGGCGTGCAGAGCCGAGAAGATCAAAAACGAGCACAGCGAGCATAAAGAACCCGAAGAAAAGCCCGAAAGCTGAATTTCGCCTTGCTTTTGAATTGCGTTTATTGTATACTGACCCTTGATAAAAGCCCTTCGGAGGAAAAGAAAATGAAGCAGCTCAATATTATTCCCAATCCCAACAAAATCGACTATCTCGGCGGAAGCGTCAAGATGGAAAACATCGATTCCGAAAGCTTTTCCGCGCGTCTGACGGACAAACTGCCCGAAGAGGGCTATGTGCTCGAAGTGACCGAAAACGGCGTTGAAGCCACCGCCGGCGGCGAGCGCGGAGCCTTCTATGCGAGCCAGACATTGAAGCAGTTAAAGCAGCTCGATATCTGCCCGTGCGTGAGAATCGAGGACGCGCCCGCATTTGAATACCGCGCATTCATGCTCGACTGTGCGCGCCACATGACGACGGTCGAGAACATCAAGAAGCTCATCGACGCCGCCGCGCTCGTCAAGATAAACACCATGCACTGGCATCTGACCGACGACCAAGGCTGGCGCGTTGAAATTGACAGCCACCCTGAGCTCATCACAGTCGGCTCCCGCCGCCGCAGCTCGGATTTCGGTCAGTACCACTTCGCCGAGGAATATTCCGGATATTTCACAAAGGACGAGATCCGCGAAGTAGTCGCATATGCCGACGACAACTATATTGAAGTTATCCCCGAGTTCGATATGCCCGGCCACACGCTCTCCGTGCTCGCCGCTTATCCCGAGCTCTCCTGCAAGGGCAAGCCCCTCGAGGTCGGCACGAAGCAGGGCATCTTTGATGATATACTCTGCGCCGGAAACGACGATTCGCTGAAGCTCGTCTTTGACGTGCTCGGCGAGATGATAGAGCTCTTCCCCGGCAGATATTTCCACATCGGCGGCGACGAAGCGCCCAAGGTTCGCTGGAAGAACTGCCCGAAATGCCAGGCGCGCATGAAAGAACTGGGCCTCAAGGACGAAGAGGAGCTTCAGGGCTGGTTCGTGCTTCAGGCTGTTGACTTCCTCAAAAAGCACGGCAAGACGGCTATAGTCTGGAACGAGAGCCTCAACAGCGGCATGATGCCCAACGACATTATCGTTCAGCGCTGGATGGACAAAAAGGACCGCGCCGTCGAGTTCGCGAACAAGGGCGGAAAGATGATAGTCTCCGAGTTCTATTATTACTACTGCGACTATCCGTTCGGCATGACCTCGCTCAAAAAGACCTACAGCCTCGACCCGTATATAAAGGGACTGACCGAGGCGGGCAAGAAGAATGTCTACGGTGTCGAGTGCCCGATCTGGGTCGAATATATCCGCGACTTTGACAGGCTTTCATATATGTGCTTCCCGCGCTTCTGGGCTGTCGCCGAGGCGGGCTGGACGAAGAGAGCCAATATGGATTACAGCAGCTTCGAGGAGCGTTTTGAGGCTCTGCGCCCGATGCTCGAAGAGATGGGAATAAAACCCGCTCCCCGCTCGGATTGGAATCCCAACTTCCTGCAGTCCCTCAAGGAGCTCAGGCAGTTCTTCAAGGGCACGACGAATCTCGGCAATATTCTCAACATGATCCGCAACAATCAGGCATAAATAATATATAGAGAAAGCTCCGCATTCACCTGCGGGGCTTTTTTGTTTTGCGGCGCAAATCTTTTGGCAAAATAACTAAAAATCTATTGTAACGCCCGCGGCAATAATATATAATTGTCATGTACCGCAGGTTAAAATTATTTTGACGGATAAATCAAAGAATTTTCCGAAAGGAGCAATCAAATGAGTCATGTAGACATCCGTTTCACGGACAAGAACTCCGAGCGTTTCATGCTCGCCAGAAGGGTCTACAAGGTCATCGAGGACCTTGAGAATGAATATCTCTACCCCGACAGCGAGACGCTCGGCGGCTTCAAATTCCGCGACGGGCAGTACAAATTTTCACAGATCGACGAGGGCGAATGGACGGACTTCGACTCGGAGAACGACTACTGGGGCTATAAAGAGGACTACGCGTGGTTCCGCCACAGCTTCACAGTCCCCGAGCGTTTTGCCGGCAGACCCGTGGTCTATCAGCTGACCCCCTCCGCGAGCGGTCCGTGGAACCGCAGCAACCCGCAGTTCATCATGTATTTTAACGGCGAGCTGCGCCAGGGCGGCGACTCAAACCACAGCGAGATTCGCCTGCTCGACTGCGCCAAGGGCGGCGAGAAATTCGACTGCTGCCTCAACGCGTATTCGGACGCATGGGAATTCAAGGGCAAGCTGAGAATGGGTGCGCGCCTCAAGGTCGTCGACGACCTTGTCAACCGCCTCATCTTCGATCTCAAAACCCCGCTCAAAGTCGCGTCCCTCTATGACGCGGACGATCTTCCGCGCATCGATATAGTCAAGGCGCTCAACGACGCCGTCAATCTTATCGATTTCAACACCGCCGATTATGATACATTCGCTGCCTCCGCCGAGGCGGCAATCGACCTGCTCGACAGGGAGATATATTCAAAGGACGCCATGGACGCGACCGCCTGCTGCATCGGTCACACACACATAGATGTCGCATGGCTCTGGAGACTCCGCCAGACAAGAGAGAAGGCCGGACGCTCCTTTGCGACCGTCCTCAAGCTCATGGAGGAATATCCCGAATACAAGTTCATGTCCTCGCAGGCTCAGCTCTATGCCTTTGTCAAGGAGGACTATCCCGAGGTCTATGAGGGCATCAAGAAGATGATTGCCGCAGGGCGCTGGGAAGTCGAGGGCAGCATGTGGGTCGAATCGGACACCAACGTCACCTCCGGCGAATCCCTTGTCCGCCAGTTCCTGGTCGGCAAGCGTTTCTTCAAGGACGAGCTCGGCGTTGACAACAAGATAATGTGGCTCCCCGATGTTTTCGGCTACAGTGCGGCTCTCCCGCAGATCATGAAAAAAGCCGGAATCAACTATTTCATGACCACAAAGATATCCTGGAACGAGTTCAACAAAGTGCCCTATGACACATTCATGTGGAAAGGCATCGACGGCACGGAGATTCTCTCCCACTTCTCGCCGAGCACCGACTGCTTCGACGAAGGCGACTGCTGGCAGACTACATACAACGCCTATCTCAATCCCGAGCACATCCTCGGCGGCTGGCACAGATATTCGCAGAAGGATCTCAACAAAGAGTATCTCTGCACCTTCGGTCACGGCGACGGCGGCGGCGGACCGACCCGCGATATGCTCGAAATGGGTCACCGCATGGCAAAGGGCATCCCCGGCTGCCCGAAGGTCAAGCAGGAGTTTGCAATAGACTTCTATCACGACCTCGAAAAGAAAGTCAAGGGTTCTCGCAGGCTGCCCAAATGGGCGGGCGAGCTCTATCTTGAGTTCCACCGCGGCACCCTGACCTCGCAGGGCAGAAACAAGCGCTACAACAGAAAGAGCGAGCTGCTCTATCACGATATGGAGACTATCTGCGCAATTGCCGACTCAAACGGCATCGCGTCCTATCCCCGTCAGTTCATCAACGACGGCTGGAAGATAATACTCCTCAACCAGTTCCACGATATAATCCCCGGCTCTTCGATAAAGGAAGTCTACGAGGATTCCAAGGAGCAGTACGACAAGCTCATCTCCGAGGGCAAAGCTGAAATAGCCGAAACTCTCGGCAAGATAGTCTGCACTCCGGACGGCAACGCCCTGACCGTTTTCAACACCTTCGGCGCAGAGCGCGACGATGTCGTTATCACCGATATGCCCGCAGCCGAGCACTTCTCGATAGTTGACGCCGACGGCAATGTCCTGCCGTGGCAGAAATCCGCCGACGGACGCCTTGTGTTCTTCGCAAAGGGCGTGCCCGCAAAGGGATACAAGACCTTCTGTATTGTTCACGGCGGCGAGTCCGGCGAAAACACCGTTAAAGTCGAGAACAAGACTATAGAGAACAAGTTCTTCACCGTCAAGTTCGACAAGGATATGAACATCGCGTCGCTCATCCACAAGGCAACCGGCAGATCCGTCGCGCCCGAGGGCGAAGTTCTCAATAAAATTTATGCCTATGACGACAGACCGTTCAACCACGAGGCGTGGGATATCAAGGTCTATTTCGATCAGAAGTACACCGAGATAAACGACGTCAGCGCAGTCGATGTGACAGAGAGCGGACCCGTCCGCACGGTCATAAAGGTCACGCGCAAGTTCCTCTCCTCGACCATCGAGCAGAGCTTCATCTTCTACGCAGACCTGCCGCGCATCGATGTTGACTACACGGTCGACTGGAAAGAGAAGAAGATACTTCTCAAGGCGGACTTCCCCGTTGATGTCAACGCGACTCAGGCCACCTACGACATCCAGTTCGGCAACTACAAGCGTCCGACCCACCGCAACACGCTCTGGGATTTCGCGCAGTTCGAGGTCGTCGGTCACAAGTGGGTAGATCTCAGCGACAACAGCTTCGGTCTCTCCGTCCTCAATGACTGCAAGTACGGTCACGACATCAAGGACGGCCACATCAGAACGAGCCTTCTGCGCTGCGCCGTAAACCCTAACAGCGAGCAGGACAGAGAAGTTCACCGCTTCACCTACTCCATCTACCCGCACGCGGGCTCGGTCGACACCTCCGATGTCGTCAACCAAGGCTATTCACTCAACTTGCCGCTCTACTGCGTCAGCGGCAAGGCGGCTCACGACAGCTACTCGCTCGTGAGCACCGACAAGGACAATGTCATCATCGAGACTGTAAAGAAGGCTGAGGACAGCGACGACGTCGTCATCCGCGCATATGAGACATGGAACAAGACGACCGACTGCGTCTACACCTTCGACCGCGCTCCGAAGAGCGTATATGTCTGCAACCTGCTCGAAGAAAACGAAGAGCAGCTCGAAGTCAGCGGCAACACCGTCTCGCTCAGATTCAAGCCCTTCGAGATAAAAACGGTAAAGGTCACATTCTAAAATTCACAGCACAAAGCCCCACCCGCAAAAACGGGTGGGGTCATTTCATCGCAGCACAAGCATCATACCGCAAATGCGCAAATAAAATTCACGGCAAATTGCAAATCCGCTTGACAAAGCCCGGCACATTTGCTAAAATATCATAGCCGTTAAAAATACGGACAGGTATCGAAGTGGTCATAACGGCCCTGACTCGAAATTCCTGAAAGGTTTGGCAGTATGCTCCGCTTGCTTCTCCCGTAAACACTGCGTTTCGGGGAGGTTCGAAAACTGAATATTTTGTTGTTCTTTCCGTCAGTTCTTGCGAAAAGTTTTTTGAATTGAACGGAATCACATAAACGGAGAGTTGTCCGAGTGGTCGAAGGTGCAGCACTCGAAATCGTGGTCGCTACTCGGTAGCTCCCTGACCGGAATCCCTTGATTTTATGGGGCTTTTCGGGTATTCTTAACTTAATATTTTTGCTTGTTCTCCCCATCAGTTCTCCCCGTTTTCCGAGGTGCTGATGTTGAGATAAATACGGAGCGGTATCGAAGTGGTCATAACGGGACTGACTCGAAATCGTGGTCGCTACTCGGTAGCTCCCTGACCGGAATCCCTTGATTTTATGGGGCTTTTCGGGTATTCTTAACTTAATATTTTTGCTTGTTCTCCCCATCAGTTCTCCCCGTTTTCCGAGGTGCTGATGTTGAGATAAATACGGAGCGGTATCGAAGTGGTCATAACGGGACTGACTCGAAATC
>SAMEA104315420__coassemble_146_pt1 | contig 71701 bp, 67 predicted proteins | sample SAMEA104315420__metabat2_low_PE_006 | metagenome-assembled genome bin SAMEA104315420 (sample SAMEA104315420) | gut metagenome | biome: Monkey gut; feature: monkey-associated habitat; material: faeces | place: China | collected 2013 | reverse complement strand
GTTGCCGTCCGTCACTTCAATGTTGGAGATGGCGGCATTCTGGCTCATCAGATGCTTTATGGACTGCTTGCCGCGATAGGTTTTGGGCTGCTGCATCTGCTTCTGCGTCTTCTCGATCTCCTGAACGAACTTGTCCAGAGCTTTTTTCAGCACCTCGGCTGAGATTTTTCCGCCCTTGATCATGATTGCAACAACTTTGGTGTTGACTTCATCCTGCATTGCGGCGTTTACCTCCTTTCTTTGGAATGATTATGGGGACTGCTGCCACAGCTAAGGCGGCACAATCCAGCGATAGATAAGCTTCATGTCTGACCTCCTTTTTCATTTTTCTGCCAATGCTACAAGACCTCATAGGCAGTCTTCATCATAGCTGTAATCCTGCCCGTGGAAATCATGGTTGACGAGGGCGGAGTAGTAATTGTCTATCGTCAGAGAGGCGTTGTAGAGAGCCGTCAGGAGATACGCTTTGATATTGCGGATGTCTGACGGGTTCTTGTTCATTGCTTCCAGAACGTACTCTATGTGGCTGCTATTCAGCTTGAGGAAGCGGGACTTGACCACTTGCTGCGGCATATCCTCGCCATTGATACGGATGGTCGGAGCGGTAGAGCAGACGGCATCCAGCATGATGTCCATGATCTCCCGGAAGCGGTCTTTATCGAACTTTGAATCCTGACAGAGAATGTCGTAGTCAAGATTTTGCCGAATAATCTCTTCATACCTGTTTCGCTCATCCATCCTATCCATCCCATCAAGATTGAAGGATTGATTGTTTTTTGAGAGAGTATTTCTTTCTTGAGTAATTACTTGATCAGTATTTAATTGTGCAGGATAATCCCCGTGTGGATTTTCCACGTCTGGATTAGCCACATCGGGATTTTCCCTATGTGGGTTTTCCCCGTGTGGCAAACCGGCTTGTGGAGACTCGTAAATGTCGAACTCTGTTGTGACAAGTCTGCCCTTATCATCTCTTGCTCTGTGACGGACAATGTAGCCGTTATCCTCAAGCTCCTTGAGCGTTGAGAGAATGGCGTCGGGACCTTCCTTGCAAATAGCCGCCAGTCCGCGGGTAGAAAACTGCCAGCTATCATTGAACGACAGCATTTTTGAAAGAAGACCGACTGCCTTGAGGGACAAGTTCTTATCCCTCAGATGAATATTGCCCATGACCGTGAAGTCACGGGTTCTATTGTTGCGATGGAAGGACACATAATCACCCTGCCAATCCGCCGGGGTGTTCTGCACCATATAAGCGCATATAGTGAAGGCGAACCACTTCCTTGCCCTTGGGGGTGAAAAAGGTCTGAGAGCCGGTAAAACAGTAGGTCACAACATCGCGGACAATAAACAGTCCCTCGTTGCTCTTCTTGTTGTAGGGAAGAAGCTGATTGGAGGGAGATCGGAACATATAGCCTTCCGCGAGTAGAAACCTGACAAATATACGCTCCGGGATTTTCAGTTCCTTCGCCGTCGTTCTGATATTGGTGCAGTCATAGGGGTTGACGAAGGCGTCGTAGTAATCAGCCTTCGGTTTTGCGGCATCCAGTTCCGCCTCAAGCGCATCAGCACGGTCTTTTTCCCGGAGCATAACCTTTGCCAGCGTATAGGTAAACGTCGGATCCTTGCGGATACGTTCCAGCACAGAGTCCGTCATATAGCAGCCGGTCTTGCGGATCATGGGGATGACATCATGCGTGATCCAGCGTTTGAAGGCTTTGGCTTCGGGTTTGCGGCTGCTCAGAATAAGCGTGTAAAGTCCGGGTTCGTTCACCACCGTCATGTTGGGATTGCCTCGCTTATTACCCTCATTTGAAATGAGGGTAATCATCTTCTCGTCCGCATCCAGCCGCGAAATGGCTTGAGACGAATTGCCGATCTCCAAAGCCCTGCACACGTCTACCGCCACAAACCACGGCTCGTTTTCGATCAGGGTTGTTCGGATTTCTCCAAACTGTTCATTCTTGAAGACTTCGATTTTATTATCCATGATTGACTTCCTTTCCGGCAGCAGATGTGCCACTTTGATTTTTGAGTGTAGAAACGGGATTGCAGCAGTAGGGACACTCTGCAAACACGCAGGACTGATATTTCCAGTGAGGACGGTGAAATCGACAGGTGCGGCATTCCGGTATAATGCCCTCGCAGCCGCTATCGTAATGGGAATACGGCGTTTCCTGCATCAAGGCGTCAAATGCCTTGGCAAAATCGTTTGTGTTCATTGCTTTGACCTCCAATTTGACAAAAAAATAAGCCCCGTTATTGTTCTGCTATGCGCAGTGCAATAACGCGGCTTTGCTGTACGAATTATTCTGTTGTATCAAGTCTATCAAGAAATCCTTTGATGAGCAGTGTGTGCTTCCAAGTTTTCCGTGTAATGTCGAAGCTGTACTGAGAAACGAGGAAATCTACGAGGCTGATCTTTGGTATAAGGAACTTTCCGGAGATATTGAACGATTTGAGCTTCTTGGCGTTGCACCAGCGATGAAGAGAAGTATCGCAGTAGCCGATTGCCTCAGCCACTTCAACGACGGTCAGCAGATCACCGTACTGACAAAGCTCGTCTTCCATGTATTTTCGGAAGCTGGCTCGTTCCTCTTCGGACAGCCTCGTCAGTTCATTCCGATAGGTGACACGCGAATTGTAATGACCAGACCGTTCCTGATACCAGCGATCCGGTGCGCGATAGACTTCCGGGTGAAGCTCCCGGTCAATCAAATAGAAGATTATATCGTCGGTACGGATTGTGTACCGGCGAGTTTTCTTGCCCGTATCTTTGCACGGGACTAAACCGTTTTGCAGAAGGTGCAGAGCCGTTGCTTTGCTGATATGGGCGATCTGGTAGAACTGATCTTTCGAGACCGCCTCAGGGTATTTGCGACGGATGGATTCGTAATATTTCATGCTTTCAGTCATGCGGATAACCACCTTGATTTTGATGTTCGGTATCGGTAGGTGTCATCTGCACTGGACTGTGATTTCTCCCCGAGTTCTCCCCATCTTCTCCCCAACGGGCTTTTTTCTCCCCAAAACCGGATTTCTTTCGAACTCCTTGCTCTGTCTGGGCTTTCGGGATTTTCGACCTTCAAGGGCGGAAAAATGCTGATTTTTCAAGGGTTTGCAAACTCTCGCATTGTCCGTAAGTTTCCGCCGTTTTCCTTCAAAGTCCGGATAGCGACTCTGACTCGAAATGCTGTAAGTCGAAAGGCTTCTAGGGTTCGAATCCCTAACTCTCCGCCATCGTCGTCACGGACTTCATATCGTTCGTGACGACTTTTTTATTGCTTAGATAAAAGTCATCAGCTCACTCATTCCGTCGTTCCTCCTCTCCCCAAAAAGCTTACGCTTTTCGGGGACCCCGAAGAAAATATATAGCTTGTGGCGAATTTTTTATAAATTTTTCAAATTTACTTCTCGTTTTCGATTGTTTGCCATTTGTTGCCGAAATTTACTCTTTCGGGCAACGCCATTCCGTGTACCATAGCACTTGCCGAAGATAACTTTGACGAGTAATCAAGGTGAGCGTAAATATTAGCGGTAGTAGAAAAATCACTGTGCCCAAGCCATTCCTGAATTTGTTTGAGCGGAACTCCGTTAGCAAGAAGCAGGCTTGCACAACTGTGCCTTAAATCGTGAAAACGCATTCTTTTACAGCCGTGCTTTTGAATATATATCGGAAACTGGCTTGTTAAATAATCGGGTTTCGTCAGATTACCCAATTCATCAACAAAAACATAGCCGTCATATTCGTAGTTGTAACAGTTACCGCAAACCTTTTTATTGACTTCTTGTGCCGCTTTTACCTCTTTGAAATATTCGGCAAAACTGCCGACCAAAGGAAGTGTACGCATACTGGATTTTGTTTTTGCAGAATCCTGTGCGTACATTTTTGTTTTACCGTCTATCTGTACCGAAGTAACAGTATGCTTAATGGTAATTGTGCCTCGTTCAAAGTCGATAGCGTCCCATTTCAGCCCCACAACTTCGCCTCTGCGAAGTCCGTAGAATGCGGCAACTAATACGGGAAGTTCCAACTTTGTGCCTTTGACTACTTCAAATACGTGTTGCAATTCGTTTGCGTCAAGGAACACAGGCTGATAATCGTTCTTTTTCGGTCTGTCAACTTTTTCTGCCACATTCTGCGTGACAAGGTCGGTTTTAAGTGCATATTTCAACGCCTGATGAATGACGGCGTGATAGTGTATAACCGAGTTTGCTTTGACGGTTTTCAACTTTTCGCAATAGAATTGCTGAATGTGCCTTGCCTCCAAGCCTTGCAGGGTTACGCCTTTCTTTCTGAAATACGGCTCAATCGCCGATTTTACCATTTGCTCATAAGAACCGAATGTTGTCGCTTTAACACGCACCCTTACAATCTCCAGCCATTGCAATAAGTAGTCTGCAAACAGCATCTCTGCGGCAAGTTCGTCTGATACCGGCGATTCAAACTCGCCTCTGATTCGTGAAAGTTCGGCTTCTGCCTTTCGTCTGTTCCCTTTTTCGGGTAGCCCTGTGGAATAATATTTTACACGGCGTTTTCCGGTGTTGTCGTTGTAGCTTAATACTACATAATAATATCCTTTTTTAATTTGTAGGTGTCCTGATACCATTTTTATCTCCTTTCTTTGCTTTACACAGGATTGACCTACACCGACAAGTCAATTATATCTTGTCGACATAGTTCTTTCCATTGTGCGACAGTCGCTCTGCGTACACTTCTGTACGAATCAGCGAGCGTCTCGGTTTCGTTCTCTTTGTTTTCTTAAAAGTTCCAAGCCTTTTAATATATCTTTTCGTATTTGCTCGTCGGTGTAATTTAACGGAAAATACTTTTTGAAATCTTCACGCTTGAATTTGATTTGTCCTTTTTGATTCGGCTTTTCCTCCGACATAACGCCGTAAATAATTTGGCTGTCAAGGTTGCCCTCTTGGGATAATTTCTTTAGCCGAATACTTTGAGCGTGTGACGGTGTGCAGTCATTTAGTTCCATAGCGTCAAGCAAAACACATTGCTCGTCTTTTGATAAGTAGGAAATTTCAACCGCCGGGTTAAATGCGATTTTGCCCTCGTCTACCATTGCAAGCAGTTCGGGTATTAAATAAGTTAAGCGAATATATCTCAAAACTTGATTTTTACTGTCGCCGCTATCGGCACCGATTTTTTCTACGGTGAGTAACCTCTCCCCAACTTGGGGAGAAGCTACACCTTGATGATTCAAGGCGTCTCGTTTCATCTTATAAGCAAACGCCTTTTCACTCGGTAAAACCGTTTCTCTTTGCAAATTGGCGTCTACCATTGCAATTATTGCCTCATCGTCGGTCATTTCACGAACAATCACCGGCATTGTTTCGAGTCCAAGTTCTTGATAAGCCGCAAGTCGCCTGTGACCTGAAATAATTTCATAACCGCCTTTTTCAAGCGGTCTTGCCACAGCCGGAGTGATTGCTCCGACTTTTTTAATGCTCTCAATCATTCGCTTCATCTCCTCGTTGTTTTGCACCTTAAAAGGGTGGTCTTTGAATGGGTGCAACTCGCAAAGCGGAATATTTTGCACTCGTTCCAGTTTTTTATCATCTCGCATTTCCTGTGTGGTGAACAAATCGTCCAATTTAGGTAAAGTAAAATCTGTATTTCTTTTTGTCATCTTTCATAATCTCTCTTTCGTTGTTTATTTAATCCGTAATAACGGTTTTGCATATTCTTTTCAATAAGAATATTCTCTTTGATTTTTGGGTTGTCATCTATAATTCTTGTTGCCGTTTTCTTGTCCTTACGAAGTTTTGCAAGGACTTTAGTGCAATCATCTCGCTTGACAATAAGTTTTGCTTTTTCCGTCGGTTCGTGACAAGATTTAATCTTTCGGTAAAGCATTTTGCGATAGTCAGATATAAGTTCCATCTGAGAATCGGTGTTTTTTATAAACGCTTCAACCGATGAAATGTCGGTTAAACGGTTATTGCAAATCAACCGTAACTGCTCGGAGTAACGGTCAAGCCGACGGCAAGCCTCACGCATTTCAGGTGATAATGGCTTGTGCTTTTTATTCTTCGGAAGTACGCCCAGCAGATACAAATATTTGAAATACAATGCCTTTAGACCTGTAATTTTCTTTGCGTTTTTCAAGTCACCTTTCACAAAATAAGCCTTTTGAATTGTGACGCCAAAACTCTTTTTAGCGGTAAATTCACGGTATAAGCGGTACGCTTTTTGCGGATTATTTCGCAAGTTATCTCTCATTCGGTCATAGATTGCGTCACGGTCATAAGCCTTTCCCAAGCGATATAATCGGGTTGCCTTCTTGCTGTTAACCGAGCGAACGGTGGCGTATTTGTGATACGGATTCAGGTCGATTACATATCCGAACCGTTTCATAACGTAGGCAAAATCTTTTGGATTTGTACTCATCTCAAGAGCCTTATCAATCGCCTCACGCATTAAATTGTATTGTGTCGGCTCACCGCTTTTCTCGGCAAAGTACAGCTTGCGTGGTGTCTTCCCTTTAGGATTTTTAATAACCGTCAAGCCGTTCTCTTTGCAAAGTTCGTCGGAAATACTATGCAGTTTCCAATACGCACCCTCATTGCAATTGAACTTTTTGCCGCTCCACATATTCACCGAATTGATGACCAAATGGTTGTGATAAGTGCCGGTGTTAAAGTGGGTAGCGACCAGCACTTGATACTCGTCGCCCCACATTCTTTTTGCAAGTTCAACACCGAGTTTGTGTGCAAGCTCAGGTGTAACCTCGCCTGTTTTGAAACTCTGATATGCGTGATAAGCCACATTGCCGGTAGTCTTATCAAAGCGTTCCTGCACCGAAATCATTTCCGAAAAAGCGGTGTCGGCGGAGCAGTTTACGCCTGTGACATACATCACTTTTTCTTCACCGGCTACGGTTTTTCTCTCGTCACTTGCATAGTGAAGTGCCTTGCAAATATCGCTGTAAATTGTTTTGTCAGGGTTTGCCGCATAGTTTAAAACTCGGCTGACGCTGTCGGTAACAGCCCATATTTTTGTTACTGCCACGGTGATTCACTTCCACTTTCCGACTTGTCATTTTGGTGATAAGCTTTCAAAAATTTGTCGATTACATAATCAAATCCGTCTTTTATTCTTTCGTCGGGAAGTGATTTGAAATTGTCACGAAGTGCAGTTAAGCCTCGGTATGCTTCATAAAATTCTTGCGGCAAACTCGCTTGAACCTGCTTGCCCAAACCTAATTTTCTAAGGTAAGCAGAGAGGGATAGTCCGCATTTTTTAGCAGCAAATTCCATTTTCCTTTTCTCCGTTTCAGTCACACGGATATTGATTGCAGTTGTTCTTTGTCTCATAAATTAACATTCCTTTCTTCGTAGAATCGGGGGGTTACAGGGGCGGCAGCCACTTTCGGCATTCGCCGCCGGTTTTGTAGGCATTACAAAACCTATGCTCGCTGCGTCAGACCAAAGGCAATACCTGTATATCCATTTTTCATAAATGACGATAATGACGGTTGTGACGGTTTTTTCTATATAGCTGATACATTGTCATTTCCGTCATTGCTGTCACACTTTTTTAAGTGAATCAGTCGACTTGTCCCGGTGCGTTTTGTTTTGTATTCAATGCCATGCGGTTGTAAAACTTCCGCCGAAAATCGGGCAAGCATTTTTGTTACCACATTCGGTGTGACTTCGGTTTCGTTCATCTGAGTAATCAACTCGGTTGCCGTACCTTGCCACTCTTTCATCTCAAATATAAAATCAACCAGCCGTAAAATAAATTTTGGAATTTCCTCACGGCGAATGTCTTCCATATTCTTTCGCTCGACCAGTTCCCACAAGTGACTGTTGCTGTTAAACTTCAAGGTAAGTTCTTGATATTCAATATCTCGGCCTGTGGCAAGCAGCGTTCCCGATTCATTGGCACGGTTACGCTTCAAAACAAAATTTGTATCTGCCGCACCCGTGATACCCGTTGAACCTGACACCTCATTGAACGGGTCGCTGACATCTTTCAGTTTTCTGACATGATGAACAACTACGACGGCAATACCGTACTTGTCCGAAATGTTTTTGAGTGCCGACACATCGTCATAGTCGCCTGCATACATTCCGTTTTTTCCGCTTGTGCTTTTGGAATCACGCACCTTTTGAAAGGTATCTATAATCACAAGTTTTGTATTAGGAAAGTCGGAAATATACTGCTCAATTTGTTGTTCCAATCCGTTTCCGATTTGAAAACTTGTAGTTGCTATGCGTAACTCACTCGGTGCCTCGTCTGTAATTTTGTACAATCGGTTTTGTATTCGAGCGTAAGTATCTTCAAGGCAAAGATAAAGCACATCGCTTTTGTGCGTTTCAAATTCCCACACAGGTTGTCCTCTTGCCACCTGAAGACTCAGCCACAGCATAAGCCAGCTTTTGCCGATTTTACTTGAACCGGATAACACGCTCAGTCCTTGCGGTATCAGACCGTCAACTACAAACAAGGTCTTGTCCATCGGAGTTGACAAAAGAGTGTCGGCGTCGATTGTTTTCAATTTTTCAACTTGCATTTTTTACACCTTCTTCCATAACATAGTTGATGACATTGACCTTTGGAATCTTAAAAGCGTTTCCGATTTTAACGCCCGGAATATATCCGTCGTTAATCAGGTCGTATGCCAAGTGTCGGCTTACACCGAGCATTTCTTGAAGTTGAGCTACAGTCACAATGTCCGGATACTCCGGGAACATCATCTTATAAAGCTCTTTCAATTCTGATTTTCTCATCTTTATTAACCTCCTTTGTGAGAAAATAAGCTGTATAAATTTTTACAGCTATGTACGATGGGCACAAAAATCGAAACGCTTTCCGTATCTTGTGCCGATTTTGTTTGAATGTTGGGGTATTTTATGGATTTACCCCTTCACTACTTATAAATGGGGTCCGAAAAATGTTCACCCAACTTTCAAAAATATTTTTCACTCAAAAACAAAAAACAGCCGAAAGCCCTTTATTTACAAGGGCTTTCGGCTGAAAAATTTTTTAAAAATATTTTTGTGATTGATAGAAAAAGGGGCAAAAATCTGTTATAATTACAAAAAAGTCAACTTACGATATGACGGTGATACTATGATTTTAAAAAGAATACCTGATGAATTAAAAAAGAAAATTGAGAAGTTTCATTCTTATCGCACAAATACTAATAAAGCGTTGTTTTTCTCAGCAGATTCGGGAATGGGAAAAACCTATGCGGCGTTGTCTTACTGTACAGAAAGCAAGGATAGCCTTTACTTTTCCTTTCGCAATATCAGTGCAGAACTTGCACTAAAAACATTTACTAATCGTTATCCCAATGTGTTCAAGGACTGCTCAACTTGGGCAGAGTTTTTTGATTATTTACGGATTTACGGCAAAGAAAAACACCCAACAGTCTTTTTTGACAATGTGGGTGAGAGAAACGATAAAAATGATTTTTATGATGCACTAACAGATTTTATATATGAAAGTAACGGTTGCGGTGCACTTGTAATCTTAATCGGCAAACCGTGGGAACAAATTGAAATTCCTTGTCAAGAAATAACAATAATGCCGTATTCTACGCAAGAAATTGCCGAAACGCTGTCCGTAAGCGACAAGGAATCGGCAGTGATTATTTGCCTGACGGCAGGTATTACAGAACTTTTATCCTTATACGATACAAACATTTCTTTTGAGGAAAATGTAAAAACGCTACTCAATATAAATTCACCGTTTTACCGTTTAATAAATGAAAAAATGCGTGAATGCTTCCGAACGCCTGAAAGTTACAACACGCTGTTATACGCAATGGCAAACGGTTATAACCGAATCAACGAACTGTCTGCGTTTTCGGGTTATCCAAAAAACAAATGCGATAAGTATATTAAAACGCTGTGCGAATTTGATATTGTGCGAAAAGAGCCCGGAAAGAACGGTCACACAAAATATTATTCGTCAAACAGTTATATCGCCCTATGGTATAAAACTCTGTTGACCGCTGTACCCAACGCAGACGGCAGTTTCGGTGAAGATGTTTATGAGCGTTTTACGGAATATTTCAATAATGTTGTGCTATCGTCATTTTATAAAGATATGTGCCAATATTGGCTGAAAGAAAATCTCATTTCTTTATCAACAGACTACATTAACGCCGAAGATTCAAGTTATCACAATGTTAAAATCGGAAATGTAACCTTTGATTTTGTCTATGAGAAAAAGCGAGCGTTATACGCCTATTACGATACAACTTCGGGTGGCAGATTGACGAAAAAACTGTGGGAAGAAATTGAAAACAGCACCACAAAAGACAGACCGTTTTACGAGAACGAATATATCCTATGCACCGTAAACCGTGTACCCGACAGTTTTTGGGCTTTGAGCAGTCAATATGACAATGTTCATATCGTAAAACTTTCCTCTCTTTTTTCTGCATATAACAAAGAATATAACCGCCGTGAGCACCCTCGTTTTGTGCCATCTTTTGTATGGAATCAGAGGCTGTTTTAGGGCAAAATTCATTGACACAGAGTATAACATTAGATATAATATTTTATAGAAACATTGTTATATTTAAGAGGTGGCATTATGCAGAAACTTATAAAACAGATAAGAGCATATTTGAATATGAGTCAAACCGAGTTTGCCGAGCAACTTAATGTTACCTTCCAAACCGTAAACCGTTGGGAAAACGGTCGTGCCCTGCCAAACAAATTGGCACAGTCAAAGATGTTTGATTTATGCAGGGAAAAGCAAGTTCCTGTTTATGATATGATTCTGAAAAAAATTGCAGATGAATCGAACGCAATTAAACTTGACTCAAACCGAGTTCTTCTTTATCACGGTTCAAAATCCGGCATTGAGGGCATTATTGAGCCAAAGAGCCGAAAGCAATGTGATTTTGGCAAAGGTTTTTATATGGGAACCGACCCCGGTCAGGCACTTACTTTGATTTGCGACTATGAAAAATCTAAGTTCTATATTGTTTCCGTAAATACGGATAATCTTGCACAAATTGAAGTGCCCGCAAATATTGATTGGGCAATGCTTGTCGCATATCACAGAGGAAAAATGGAAAAAATAAACGGTACGGCTTTTTACAATAAGTACCGTGATATGACGCAGGATAAAGATTTGATTGTCGGCAATATTGCCAATGACCGTATGTTTTTCGTTATCGACAACTTTTTTGTCGGCAATGTTACCGATATGGCACTTATCAACAGTCTTTCTGCCCTTCAACTCGGCAAACAGTATGTGGTTATTTCACAAAAAGGTTGTGACGCCGTTCGCATTGAAGCAGAGGTTGAACTTTCTTATCTTGAAAGACAGTTTATAAAAGAAATAGCCGAAGAAAACCGTGCAAAAGGCATTTCTCTTGCCAACGATATTTGCAAGAATTATCGCCGTGAAGGTATGTACTTTGATGAAATACTCGACGAGGCTAAGAGCGGAGGAAAACAATGAACGAAATTCAGTTAAAACTCTGTGATATTCAAGGAAGATTGTTTGAATTATCTGCCGAGAAAAAATATGACAGCGTTGCTTTTATCAAGGTGTTTATGATGTCCGATGTTGCAAAGGAGCTGGATTCAACCTATAACCGTATGCAGTGGGCTGGAGAAGAATATTTGCTTGAGGAAGTTATCTCCGATTCAGGTGAAACGCTCACAAGCAACGGAGAAATATTCTCTGCCGATATGCTTTACTGGATAGGCTACATCTACCGTTATTGGCATTATTATAACGGTGAGGACAGTGCAAAGATTTATAAGCAAGCCCCTGCCCTGACTATGAAACGCAACTATATGATTTTCCACACAATGGATCCCGTTCTCGCTATTGAAGATTTGAAAGAAATCCATAATCAGAAACAGTAATTTATAACAGGCTTACTCAATCGACTGATAAAATTTTTAGATTATATAAAAGGTGACTATTATGGGTGATATAATTACTCTAAATAATAAAATGCAAGAAAATAAAGATACTGAAATATTGCAAATGATGAACAACACTTCAATTTATCCTATGTTGCAAAAATCTGAGGTTGGTGTATCAAACTATACACCATTGCCGCTTTCAAGACTTGCCGCATACGGCACAGCATTCCAGCCACTTGCAACAGCCATTCAAACAGCTGTAAACGGAGCCGGAGGAAGCGGAATATATTATGTGAATACTGCCGGAAAAACAATGTTCCAAATGAAAGGTACTAATAATTTTATCGGTTCATTACAGACTTCTGCCGGTATGGTTGGTGGCGGTCAGGCAAAAATGACACCTCTTGCTTGTGACCCGACAATGATATTTATGGCAGCAGCATTAGCAAATATTGATAAGAAACTTGACACTATTCAAGATATACAGAAAGAAATGATGGACTTTCTTGTTCAAAAAGAGAAAGCCGACTTGAAAGGTAATTTGAATTTCCTGTTTGATGTGTTTAACAATTACAAATACAACTGGAACAATGAAATGTATAAGAACAGTAACCATATAAAGGTTCTTGACATAAGGCAAGAAGCAGAAAAGAAAATTGCTTTTTACCGTGAGCAAATAATTGCAAAGGTCAACAAGAAATCTTTCATTCATAGTGACCAAACAGTTAATAAGCAATTACAGGCAGTTCAAGACCAATTCAAGGATTATCAGTTTTCTTTATACTTACTTGGTTTCTCATCATTCTTAGAAGTAATGCTCTTAGGAAACTTTGACGCAAATTATTTAACAGGAATTTCGGATAAATTGGAAAAATATTCTCTAAATTACAGAGAATTATATACGAAGTGTTATGATGAAATAGAAAGTTATTCATCAACATCTGTGCAGTCATCAATGCTGAAAGACATTGCTAAAGCAAGTACATCTGTTGGCAAGTTTGTAGAGAAAATTCCGGTTATCAGTAAAGGTCAACTTGATGAAGCATTGATTGCGACAGGCGACAAATTAGACGAATTAAATGCCGGTAAGTTGAGAAAACAGATGAATTCCTTAATCGAACATCAAAGTAATTCTATAAGACCGTTTATCGAAAATATTGACACTGTAAATGAGCTATGTAATAAACCGGTTCAACTATTAGTAGATAAAGAAAATCTATATATTTCTACAATAGCATAGCTATTTCTGTATGGTTAAAGTCCGGTGTGAAATGCTAATGGCAATTATAATGGAGGTGCAATATGGCACTTGAAAATAAATTAGGTCTGACAAGCTCTGCCGACCTTGCCCGTGAAGAGGAACGCATCAGCAAGAAAAGGGCTGTTGAGCTTTTTGAAACAGGCTTACTCGATACTCTTCCGGCAGGTAAATTTGCAACATTGCAAACAATTCATAAATATCTTTTTGATGAGATTTACGATTTTGCCGGAGAAATTCGCACGGTCAATATGGCAAAGGGCAATTTTCGTTTTGCACCTCTTATCTACTTACAAGCGGCACTTGAAAATATTGACAAAATGCCGCAGACGAATTTTGATGAGATAGTAGAAAAGTATGTTGAGATGAACATAGCCCACCCATTTCGTGAGGGCAACGGTCGCAGCACTCGCATTTGGCTTGACCATATCTTGAAAAACGAAATCGGCAAAGTTGTAGACTGGAGCAAAGTGGATAAAGAAGATTATCTTCTCGCAATGGAACGCAGTCCGATTAAAGATGTTGAGATTAAAGTGCTTCTAAAAAACGCACTTACCGATGAAATAAACAGCCGTGAAGTCTATATGAAAGGCATCGACCACAGTTACTATTACGAAGGCTATACAACATTTAAGACGGAGGAATTATGATTTAATAGCATAATTATCAGGCAATAAAAGGAGTGCTTGAACAATGACTGAAGAAAATATCAAACAACAAACAGAAGAAAATCCCGAAAAAAATAAGGTTATTGCTTGGGTAAAAGAGCATAAATCACAGTTGCTTTTCACAGGAGTTAGCATCACAACTGTAATATTAACCATTGCAGGAATAAAAAATAAGGATGCTCTCACAGATTTATGGAAGTCATTAAAGGAACAAATTGAAAAAGGTACTCTATACAGTTCCAAATGGTTTGAAAAAGCAAGCCTTGAGGAACTTGAAAAAGGAAGAGAAACAGTTCATAAAGATTTCCTTAATCCCAAACTTGATTCAGAATACAGAAATGAATGTAAGAATCTTTTAAGCTGCTTTGATAATGCCATAGAAAAAATTAGAAGGGACGGGAAAGAGTATGAATATCCTGTCCACAGCAGTAATGGTTGGTATTTGACGAGTGATGACTAAAACATTAATTACGAAACAAGGAACGAGGTGCTAATATGCCGGACAAGAATTGGCAATTTGAACTTGAAGAATATATAAAACAAGGCGAACCCGACAAAGCCGAAAAAAGTGAAGCGTGGCAAACAGCAATCGGCTTGCAGGCTGTTGACGGGCTGAATACTTCTGACTATTTGTTAGACACCGCCAAAGAGCATATTGAAGGTAAAATCACAATCGACGAGGCTCAAAAGCGTATTCACAGTTACTATGAGCAGCGTTCTGTACGCACCGAGACAGAAAATGAAACCAAAGAGGCGGATATTGTTTCGGCAAGAATTGCAAAATTATTAGGCGAAAAAGCGTTTCAGTTCTCCCCTGCCGAGTGGCTTTCAATTCATCGCAGATTGTTCGAGGGCGTATTCAGTCACGCAGGACAAATCAGGCGGTACAACATCACAAAGAAAGAGTGGGTACTGAACGGCGACACAGTCATCTATGCAGATTGGAACAGTATTAAGGAAACTTTGGATTACGATTTTTATACAGAAAAGCAGTTTTCTTACGAAGGTTTGTCGGTTGATGCGGCTGTAAAGCACTTGGCTAAATTCGCTTCAGATATATGGCAAATTCACCCGTTCAGCGAGGGAAACACCCGTGCAACTGCTGTATTTATGATAAAATACATGAAAACGTTCGGTTTTAGCGTAAACAACGACGCATTCGAGAAAAATTCTTGGTATTTTCGCAACGCTTTGGTTCGTGCAAATTACAACAACCTGCAAAAAGGCGTCCATTCTACGACTAAGTTTTTGGAAATATTCTTTTCAAATCTTTTGTTAGATACGCATTACGAGCTGAAAAACAGATATATGCACATTGATTATGTGGATGAAAGCACTTCCCAAAGTATCAACTCAAAAGTCCTAAAGTATCAATTTGATACTTTGGATTGCACTTTAGAAGAACTTGCAGTTTTGGAATTGGTCGCAAAGAACCCAACAGTAAAACAGCAAGAACTTGTAGAAGCAACTGGAAAATCCATTGCAACAATAAAGCGAATTATGAAGTCCCTGCAGGATAAAAACTATATCCGCAGAGAAAGCGGCAAGAGATACGGTAAGTGGGAAGTTTTGGTTAAACCCATCAATTAAAATAGAAACCGGAGATAGATATGATAAATTATCATTGTAATAAATGTGATATAGATGTGAGCCATAGCGAATGTCCAGTTTGTGGCGAACGAACAGAAGTTAAAAGTGAATTGTTTTGGTGCAGCAACTGTAACATTCCTACATACGATCATGTGTGCCCTTTGTGTCGAAATAACTGTGAATATTTCACATCTGACGCTCGTCCTGTATTTCCTGAAGAAAGATTGTTGCTGGAAGTCATTTTAGATAAGCCACTTGCGTTCATAAATGACTCAGTTTGGAATGGTACTGGTAATAGGTACTATGTTAATGGCAAGAAAATACCACACAAAATTTCAAAAGTAAAAGAGTTAAATCCGAGTGTTATTCGTCAAGAAATTAAGAAATATACAAATCTTAACTCATATGATTCTTTTAACGCTTACATAGAAAAGTGGATTGCTGCAAATAAGGCACATTTTGAATTCATTACAACAGAAGCAAAGCAATATATCAATACGCTATCATCAAAGTATTTGAATGATGAAACTAATGCGGTATTCGTTTCTTTTTCGGGTGGAAAAGATTCAACTGTTGTTAGTGATTTAGTGCGCAAGGCTCTGTCAAATCCTTCCATTATTCACATTTTTGGTAATACAACCTTAGAGTTTCCTCACACCTATGATTATGTTGCAAGATTTAGAGCCGAAAACAGAAAAACTCCTATGCTTCGTGCTGAAAACAAAGAACAAGATTTCTTTAATCTTTGCGAAATGTTTGGCCCTCCAAGCCGTACACTTCGTTGGTGCTGTACTATTTTCAAAACTGGGTTTATTGGAGAAAAAATCAAAAGTACTTTTGCGGACAGAAAAAAAGTTTTAACATTTTATGGAATTAGAAGAAATGAATCTACCAGCAGAAGTAAATATGAGCGTTCGTCTGAAGGAGAAAAAATTAGTAAACAACTTGTAGCATCTCCTATTATTGATTGGATAGATTACGATGTTTGGCTTTATATTTTAAGCACAAATATTGATTTTAACGATGCATATAGATTAGGTTATACAAGAGTTGGCTGTTGGTGTTGTCCTAATAATAGTCAATGGTCACAGTTCCTTTCAAGTGTGTACATTCCCGAATTATACGAAAAATTTTATGATATCCTATATAGATTTGCTATTAAAATGGGAAAAGACGATCCTGTTGATTATGTTGTTAATGGAGGATGGAAAGCACGGCAAGGTGGTGCTGGTATAGAACTCAGCAAAAATGTTGCAATTGACTTTAAACCTTGTGCCACAGATTCAAAAAGTTTCAATTACGTTTTAAATAAGCCGATCACTAAACAGCTTTATGAATTCTTTAAACCTTTTGGCATTTTAAATTTTGATATGGGTAAATCAAGACTAGGCGAAGTTTATGTATTAGATTTTAAAACTAAACTTCCAATCATTAAACTCCAAGGACGACTAGGAACAAATGAACTTAAGATTTCAATTTTAAATACTCCTATAGCTAATAGGAAGAAGATATCTGACATAGAATTGAAATTTAAATGCCAAATCACAAAATATCAATTATGTGCAGGATGTCACGCTTGCGAAAACGCTTGTAAACACAATGCTATAAAGCTTATTAAAAATGGCGAATCAGATTGTGATTACCGTTATGAAATTGATGAAAGTAAATGCATTCATTGTTATGATTGTATAAATCATTATACTGGTGGTTGCTATATGCGTCGTGTATTATTACCAAGAGGAAAGGGATATTCCGAAAATGAATAATTACTTAAAAAAAGTTAAACTCAAGGGAAATGAGTCTTTTAATATCCGTGAAGGATGGCTTCGAAAAGGAATGAGAAGCGTCAATGAATATCCAGATCTGTTTTCACGATCAGATGTTATGGAGATATTGGGCGTTGGTAGTAAAATGGTTAAATCAATTCGTTATTGGCTGCAAGCTACTGATCTTTGTGAAGAGAAAATTAATGGCAAAAATCGTGCTCGACAACAATTTGTAACTGAAAATTTCGGAAGAATAATTGAACAGTATGATCCGTATTTCGATGACATTTTCACATTATCATTGCTTCATTATCATATAGTTTCTAACAAACACGAATTATGCACAATGTGGAATATATTTTTCAACGAATATGAAGGAGAAAACTTCACCCGGGACAATATGTATGAAACCTGTGAAGAATATTTAAAAAAGCGATTAGGGCAAGGTGTTACATATTCATCCAATTCATTGCGTGATGATTGTGCAAGTATTATCCGTATGTATCAAGAAGCTGACCACAATAGTGACCCGGAAGATAATTTAGGATCCCCGTTAGCTGAACTTGGTCTTATCAAGAAAAACAATAGAGGAAATTACGATAAATGTATCCCTTCAAAAGAAGTCTTAAATAAATATGCCGTTATTTATGTGATAAAGGATAATTTATCGGCGGATAAAAACTCAGTCAGTATTGACGAATTATGGAAAGCTCCAAATAATATAGGGCGAGTGTTCAATCTCAACCGTTCTATAATAAACGAGTATTTGGATCAATTACGAGCAATTAATTTAATAACCATAAACCGAACTGCTGGATTGGATATGGTTTATGTTAATACTGATAAATCTGTTGAAGATATTATGAGAGAATATTACGAGAAAACGCAAGAGAGGTAATATTGATGAAATATTCGGACTATTTAGGGATAAAAGAAGGCTTTCAAGCTTCAATAAATCTCGAATATGACTTAAATAAAATTGAAAAGATAAAATCCTATATTCCTACCGAGCAATCCGTAAAAATTCTCGGAGGATTTCTTCGTTCTTTTTACTACAGTAATGAACCACAGAATAGAGCAACTGTTCTTGTAGGTCCATATGGAAGAGGCAAATCCCATTTGTTGCTGATTTTAACAGCACTTACTTCATTAGATTTTGCTTCTTCCGATGAAGAGGAAAATCAAGACGGGTTGTTTGTACTCAATGAAGTTTGCAATAAAATAAGCAATATCGATAAAGAAGTCGGAGCTTTAGCAAAAACGATAGTGGATTCTCAAATACGAACATTACCAGTAATAGTTAACAGTAACTCTACAGATATAAATCAAGCGTTTATGTTGGCTATCAGAGATGCTTTGTATAGAGCTAATCTACAAGAGTTGTTACCTTCCACATATTTTGATTCTGCTTTAGCAATTATTGAAAAGTGGAGAACATCTTTTCCAGAAGCATATAAAGCCTTACAAATCGAACTAAAGAAAACAAAAAGTAATATTGAAGATCTATGTATAGGTTTAAAGCAATTTGATCGCATATCTTATGAACTATTCTGTTCAATATATCCTAATATTACTGCCGGAACTGAATTCAATCCGCTGACAAATATGGATGTTGTAAAGATGTATATTGCAATTGCAAATGCACTTCAAGAACAAACCCCATACTGTGGAATCAATATCATTTTTGACGAATTTAGCAAATTTCTTGAAGCAAATCTTGACAAAAGCAAGATGCTCAATTTCAAGATTATTCAAGATATGGCAGAAGCTGCAACAAGAAGTGGAAAAACACAAATACATTTCACTTGCGTCACCCATAAGGATATACTTGATTACTCTTCAAGTGATAGTTTTAAAACAGTCGAAGGTAGATTCAAAAAGATTAGATTTGTTGCTTCCTCAGAACAAAGTTATGAGTTAATTGCAAATGCGATCATAAAAAATCATAATTTTTCAACATTTTCTAAAGAAAACATTGAATCTTTTCAACATGCAATAAATTGCTATTCAACTGTTGGCGTATTTGATGAATTGAGTGATGAAGCTTACAAGAATAAGATTGTATACGGCTGTTTCCCACTAGCACCTTTGAGTGCTTATGCTCTTCTTCATATCAGTGAAATTGTTGGGCAAAATGAACGCACTTTATTTACATTCCTGTCCCAAAATGAAGATTATACATTAAGTTCATTTGCAGAAACTGAAAGGGATACTTTTGAATTTATTACCGTAGACTATATTTATAACTATTTTGAAGATTTATTTAAAAAGGAAATTTTCAATAATAAAGTTCATAGTTCTTGGGCAAAGACTTATGCTGCAATAAAAAAAGCAACAAATGAAGATCAAATCAGGATACTAAAGGCTATTGCAATAATAAATATTATTTCCGACGATAAGTTAAAACCGATTCCTGTTCACATAAAAGCTTGTCTAATGATGAACGACAACTCTTTTAAAAAAGCGGTTAATGGTTTACTTAAAAATCATATTATTAGCCAAAGAGAAACGCTTGAATATGTTTTGCTAACAGATAATGGAGTTAGTGTCAATACTGCAATAGAAAATTACATTAAACGCAAAAGTCTCAAATTCAAATGTTGTGATATTCTTGAACAAAATTATTCTCTTGGTTTTGCAATACCTAGAGAATACAATGATAAATTTAGTATGTTCCGATATTTTAAAAAAATATACATGGAAGCAACTACATTTATAGAACTAAAAAATGCAAAACAACTCCTTTTAGAATATCCGTGTGATGGTCTAATCATTAACATCTTAGATTATGACAATTCCAAAAGAAAAGCTGTTTTGGAAAAAATAGAAACATTTCAAGAAACTCCAAATATAGTAATATGCATTTCAAAACTTCCTTTTGCATCTTACAATCTACTAAAGAGAGCAGTAGTAATTTCGCAACTTAAAGAAGAAAACAAATCTGATTCTGAATATTTACATGAACTTGAACTGTTTGAAGAAGACAACAAAAACAGAATCAGAACTGTAATCGATGATCTTTTTAACGCTTCAAGCAAACAAAGTGAATTTTATAATTGTAACGGGAAAATTGAAATCATAAACAATATGTCACTTAGCAAAGAACTTTCTGAAATTTGCGGACAACTTTATCATTTAACTCCTGTGATTAATAACGAAATGGTAAACAAAAGGATCCTTAATTCTCAAAATATGAAGGGTAGAGATTTTGTCGTTGCTTGGATACTCGAAAATTCTGATAAAAATGAATTCCCCACAATAAGTGGTTATGGTCCTGAAGTTAGCATTTTCAATTCTATGTTTAAACGCACAGGGTTGTATAAATCAGCCAATGTTTCTGATCACGGCATTACGTCTGTATTAAACATCATCAAACGTTTTATAACTAGTTGCGAAAAGAAAAGAGTGAATTTCTCAGGACTATATCAAACACTTTCCGCACCTCCATATGGCATTCGTAATGGCTTGATTCCACTTTTTTTGGCATATGTTCTAAGGCAGTATAAAAGCAATGTTGTCTTATATTTTAAAGACAAAGAAGTAGAACTTTCCTCTTCTATTCTCAATAGTTTAAATGAGAATCCTGAAAATTATTATTTGCTTATTGAAACTGGAACTCAAGAAAAGGAACAATATTTAGAAGCACTAGAAAAATTATTCAAACCGTATTCAGATATTAACGATTCAAGTGTCAACAAATCGTACTCTGTAATCAAATCAATGCAAAATTGGATAAGAAGTCTCCCTGAATTCACAAAAAAATGCAAAAAACACTTTGTAGAAGGAAAATATGTGGATTTAGATAAGCAAACATTGATTATAAGGACAGAGTTATTAAAGTTTGAAATTAACGCCAGAGAACTTCTGTTTCAAACCTTTGTATCAGGTATTGGATGCAATAACTATAGTGAAAGCATAAAAAGTATTCAATCGACAAAAGAAACACTTGATTCTCACTTGATTGTATGTAAAAAAGAATTGGGTTTGAAATTAACTGAACTATTTGATCCGGGGTATCAAGGCAGTTTATCTAATGCAGCGATAACTTGGTATAAGAAATTGCCCGAATACACAAAAAGCCATATGTTTGATAGTGATTCGAATCTTTTATTATCTATAGTAAAAGATGTTAATTCTTATAATGATGATGCTCTTATAGATGATTTGATTAACGCTTTTACCTCAATTCAGCTTGCTGATTGGAACGATTCAGTTTCTGAAAGCTTTATAACTTCTATTAGCGAATCAATTCAACATATTGCTGAATACAAAGAAAACTCTAATGTGTCTAACAAATGTAAATTGTCTATCCAATTAAGTGAAGACATACACGAAAAAACTTTTACAGCAGATGAAATATCGCCTTTAGGAAAAACAGCTTTGAGCAATTTGCGTTCAGTTTTCGACGAATATAATGATGCATTAGAACCGGATGAGCAGTTAGCTATTTTAGTAAAGCTCATCGAAGAAATTATACATTAAGGAGTTTAAAAATGATTTATTTGGATAATGCTGCAACTACTTTTCCAAAACCAGAGGATGTTTACTCTATGGTTGACTACATTCAGCGTAATTCAGCTGTCAATGTGGGTAGAGGAAGTTATCGAGTCGCAAATGAGGCAATGAAAATAGTTGATGAAACTAGATTATTAATGACTGAGTTGTTAAATGCAAAGAATCCAAACAATATCATTTTTGCCCCTTCTGCAACAATTGCAGCAAACCAGATTATTATGGGTTTAGAATGGGATGAATACAAGGTGGTGTATGTTTCACCTTTTGAGCATAATGCAATTGCAAGACCGCTAGAAATAATCAGAAAAAAATACAATATCACCTTGCTTCAATTGCCTTTTGATGGCGTCACTCAAAAGTTAGACTTTGAGCAAATGGAGCAAAACTTTGCACTCAATCCACCCGATTATGTTTTTATCAACCATATTAGTAATGTTACTGGTGCGGTTTTACCGGTTGACCTTATTACAACATCTTCAAAAGCATATAACGCAACCGTCATTGTTGATGGATCTCAATCCGTCGGATTAGTTGAATACAATCTTCAAAAATCACAATTCGATTATTTAATATTTGCAGGTCATAAAAACTTATATGCATCTTGGGGAATTGGTGGTTTTATAAGAAATAGTAATCATCGATTGAATAATGCTTTTGCCGGAGGAACTGGTTCTGATTCTTTAAATCTTTCAATGGGTAATTCTTATCCAATAAGTTTTGAATTTGGAAGTCCTAATATAATTGCAATCGCAAGTCTGAATGCTTCTTTGAAATGGTTAAAAAAAATCGGAATAGATACTATAGCGAATAAAAAGAAGCACTTGATGAATCGTTTAATAGAAGGGTTGAAAAATCTTCCTGTTGTTATATATACTCCATCAGAAGATGTCGAACATACAAGCGTTGTTTCTTTTACCGTTCCTGACTATGAACCATCAGAAGTTGGTACAATTCTTAGCGGTGATTTTGATATAGCAGTAAGAACAGGTTTTCATTGTGCACCATTCATTCATGACCTCATTGATACAAAAAGTAAACAGGGTACAGTGCGAGTGAGTTTAGGATACTTTAACACGGAAAAAGATATAGATTTCTTACTGGAATCTTTAAGGAGTTTATAAAATGTCATTTAAGGATATTGAAATCAAAACTGAATATCGCTCTGGAAAAAGTAATGTTATTGGTGATTTCTATATACCAGTTCTTTCCCACGCCGTAAAGTATCAACGTGCAGTAGGATTTTTTTCCTCTACAGCTTTGATTCAAATTGCAAGGGGTATTTCTGAACTGGTTTCTAACGGCGGAAAAATTCAACTAATTGTTTCTCCACGTTTATCTAAAGAAGATATTAATGCAATAAAAACGGGGTACTCCCAAAGGGAAGAAATAATAAGCAACGCTATTATGCGTGAATTTAAAGAACCAACAACTTATTTTGATAGTGAGCGATTAAATATGTTGGCAACGCTAATTGCTAGCGATAGACTTGATATAAAAGTCGCATTTACAGAAGATCAAAATCAATTGGGAATCTATCACGAAAAGATGGGCTTGATGTATGATTCTGAAAATAATATTATTGCTTTTTCAGGATCGACGAATGAGACAGAAAATGCATTTATTTCCAATTATGAAGTTATGGATGTATATTGTTCTTGGCAATCAAATTTTGAAGCCGAAAAAGTGGAACAAAAAGAGTTTGCATTTCATCAGTTATGGACTAATGCTGATTCAGAAGTGACGATAATCGATTTCCCTCAAGTTGCAATTAACAAATTATTAACTTATAAACGAGATGTTATTGACAAAACCGTTGACTACGAAGAACTTATTAGCAAGCCTCAAAAGTCAATTACTACAATGCCTAAAAATGTTTTTAGAATTCCTGAAAGTGTTAGTTTTGATGACCATCCATATCAATTAGAAGCAATTAACAAATGGATTAACTCTGATTCTATTGGTATATTTGATATGGCTACTGGTACAGGAAAAACATATACAGCATTAGGGGCTCTATCTAAACTATCAGAAAAACTAAATGATAATCTAGGTGTCATTATTCTTTGCCCATATCAACATCTTGTTGAGCAATGGATTGAGGATATAAAGAAATTTAATGTAACTCCCCTGGTATGTTATTCAAAATATGATTGGAAAAAGAAATTCAAAATGCTTATTTCTGATTTTAAATTAGGCGTTGTGAAAAATTTTTGTGCAATAATGGTTAATGCATCATATTCCATGCCATATGTCCAAGAAATTTTGAGTTCGGTTAAAGGGAATCTATGTTTAGTCGTAGATGAAGCACATAATTTTGGTTCAAAAAAATTGCAACTTTGTATGCTACCAAATTTTAAATATCGATTGGCACTATCGGCAACTTTTGAAAGGCATCACGATGAAGAAGGCACAAAAAGTCTTTATAATTATTTTGGGCAAAAATGTATTGTATTTACATTAGATGACGCTATACATCAAGGCTTTTTAACTCCTTATTACTATCATCCGATTATTGTTTCGCTAGATGAAGATGAACTGGAAGAATATATCGAAATAACTGAAAAAGTTGTCAATATATTGCGTAAAAATCGGGATGAAGAGTTGCCAAAATCTGCAGAGATGTTGTTGATAAAAAGAGCAAGAATTATTGCTGGAGCAAGAAACAAACTTACTGCATTAAAGTCAGCAATAGAACCATATAAAAACGATAATAACATATTGGTATATTGCGGGGCAACAAAGGTATCGTCTGATTCTTCGGATGATACCAGTGAAGAAATACGGCAAATCGAAAAGGTTGTAGATATTTTAGGAAACCAATTAAAAATGCGAGTTTCTATGTTTACTTCAAATGAAGATGCTCAAGAACGAGAACGCATTAAAGATAGTTTTGCTGAAGGCAAAATGTTGCAAGCATTGGTTGCCATTAAGTGTTTAGATGAAGGCGTAAATATCCCTGGAATACGAACAGCATTTATACTAGCAAGTAGCACAAATCCCAAAGAATATGTTCAGCGCCGAGGAAGAGTATTAAGAAAAGCTGACGGAAAAGATTATGCTGTTATATATGATTTTATAACATTGCCAAGGCCTTTAGACTCACAGCCGCCATCTGCAAATCGTGATTATGAACTTACTCTTTTCAAAAGAGAAAAAGAAAGATTAGACGACTTTGTTCGTTTATGTGAAAACCCTTCAGAATCATATAAGTTGGTAGATCAAATCAATGAATATTATCAGTTAAATTATATCGGAGGTAACGATTATGGAATTTAACCCTCAAGAACAAATTGTTTTAGATGAAGAAAAACTAAAAAAGTTGCAACTTCGCATTTATCATCTTGAAAGAGAAAATTATAAAACTAAAAAGTTCAAAGATAATGAAGTTGTCGAAAAAATCATTAAACTTATTTCACAGGAGGTAGACAATGTTAATTAAGCAGATTACTTTATCTAATTTTAGACAATATAAAGAAAAGCAACTTGTCGAATTTTCTTGTGATAAAGAGAAAAATGTTACAGTAATACTCGGTGATAACACTAGTGGCAAAACAACATTAATTCAAGCATTTAACTGGTGCCTTTATGGATCAACATCTTTTAAAACGCGAGAATTAATCAATTCAGAATCGCTACAAGAAATGGGACCATATTCACAGAATGAAGTCTCTGTTGAGGTGGAATTACAACACGAAGAACGTCTTTATGTAATTAGGCGAACACAAACAGTAACGAAAAATGAGTCTGATAGAGCACCAACTTTTGCCAGACCTACTCTGAAGGTTGAGTATCAAGAAACAAACGGTGAAATGCAAGAAGTTCCTTCTGTCGAGGCACAAAACACTGTAAACAAAATATTGCCTGAGGCCTTGTCTAGTTATTTCTTTTTTGATGGCGAGCATATAGCAGATATTAATAACAAAGGCAATGTTGTATCTGCTGTTAGAGGATTAATGGGGTTAGAAACCATAAGTGAGGCAGTGGACCATTTTGATCCTAAAAAAGCAAATTCGGTAATTAGTAAACTACATAAAGAATTAGACGTCGGTCAAGATGAAAAGAATTTGCAGTTGAAAGCTAATTTGTATACTGCAAAAGAAAAACTACAATCACTTGAGCAAAGAAAAGCCCAAGTAGAAAATGAAATCAACTATTTTGAAGATCGAAAAGAAGAATTAGAAGCAAAAATTCTAGCAAATGCAACTACTAAAGTTCGCCAAGAACAAAAAACTCGTATAGAAAGAGATTTAAATTTTCTTCAAAACAATCAAGAAAATGTTGAGCATCAAATTGTACGGGATTTTACGAAAAATTCTTATAAATTCTTTGCAAGTGCACTTTATGCAAAAGTATATAAGGTTTTAGCTGATGCTAAACAAGATGGTGAAGGTATACCAAAAATGCACTCGGATTCGATTGAATTTATTTTGAAAAGAGGGAAATGTATTTGTGGTGCTGATTTAACACTGAATCAGGGTGCAGTTAACAACATCCGTTATGAACAAAGTCTTTTACCTCCTCAACATATTGGAACTGAAATTAGAGAATTTAAAAAAGAGTGCCAGAGAGCAGAAACTGAAGTAGAAGATTATGCCGATGTTATTAGACGTGATTATGTCAGCATACGAGAAAATGCTAATCAAATAGATGACAAGAAAAGCCAACTTGCTGAGTTAAGTCACTTGCTACAAGGCAATATTGATGTTGGTAAATTTGAACGAGACAATGTCGAAAATGATAAACTATTAAAAGAAAAGAGATCACTGCTTGTAAGCATTTCCTCTTCTATTGGTGAGATTAAGAATCAAATTCAGTCTTTGGAATCAACTATTAATGGACTTCAAGTTTCAACCGAAAAAAATAAGAAAATCAATTTATATATTAGTTATGCCACGAAAATATATGAATGGTTCAAAAAAGGTTATGACAAAGCTGAAAAAGAAGTCAAAGAAGAACTTTATGCGAGCATAAACAACTTGTTCTCACAAATGTATCATGGTCAAAGAACAGTTGAGATAGATGAAAACTATCGCATCACATTAAAGGTTGATAACGGAAGTGGCGTCTTTGTAAACGACACTTCACCCGGATTGGACACTGTTAAAAACTTTGCTTTTATTGCAGGAATAGTTGATCTTGCTAGAAAAAAAGCACAAATAAAAGACAACGATTTAGAGGATGTTCAGTATTCAAGCGAGCCATACCCAATTGTAATGGATGCTCCTTTTTCAAACGCCGATGATAAGCATATCGCAAATATATCAAAAGTACTGCCTCAAGTAGCAGAGCAAGTAATTCTTGTTGTGATGAATAAAGACTGGGAATATGCACAGCCAAACATGAACAATAAGGTTGGTATGTTATATCAAATCGAGAAAAATTCTGAAATTAAATCATCAATAAGGAGGAACGGATAAATGTTTTCTAGTGATATTTATGTCAGAGGGAAATATGCATCATGGCTCAAATTTTTAAGCGAAAAAACAGAGAAAAACGACAAAAGCGAGAAAGTTGCTGGCGTTTTTAAACGAGACATTGATGTTTATTTGACTGCTGCCGTTATAGGATTAAACTTTGGTCTTCGCAGAGAAGCAGACAATAATTCCGATAAAGCAAAAATCCATGTTGACACCGTTCTAAAAGAGCAGAATAATTTGATGTTTATTTTTAGGATCGCAATGCTTGTTGATAATAGCACGGGTTTAAATGCCGATGAAAAGATCAAACGTGCATTTAAGTCGCCTGATACACCTGAAAATATTGAGTTATTTAACTCTTATGTTCGAGGCGGAATAGAGTGGCTATATGAACAATTTACTGAAGGAACAACAACTAAGGATGATTATCTTGCAAAAATTTATGAAATCGTCAACAGTTTTAATAGCGAGTTGACCATATAGACCATCTTTTTAAAATTTGATTATTTATTTTGACAATTATAAAATATAAAAATCACAGGCACATTTTGTGCCTGTGATTTTTATATATAGATGGTTTCTTTAAGCACTATTTCTGTAGCAACACTACGGATATTATTCATCTTCTGAACCCATTTCATTTGGTCGGTTGCTTTTAGTTTTTCGGTTACATTTTCTTTTTCGGTGAGGTCTTTTACAAGCCGAGAAAAGAGTTGTTGGGCTTGTTCTTCGGTATCGGCAAGGTGAGAGTAGAGTTTGCCGGAAGTGAGCAGATTGTAGTACAAAACTTTGCGGTGGTGCTTTAAGTAGTTTAACCTGCGTTGTCCCCACACTCCGATATAACCTGTTTCTTCTGCCGGTAAAAATAAATTTGGCAAAAGGTAATCGCCCTGTTTAGTATATGTACCGCCGAATTGTTCAAATAATGTTTTTTTCATAGTAAAACCTCCTTTGATACTCAAATTGTACCAAAGGAGGTTTTCTTTTGCGAATGTGCGATTTATAAATTTGTAAGTTTCTTTCGTGACAAAAATCATAACGAACTTTTACAATCTGTGCCACTTTTTACAGCGAATAATGTGTGTTTTGGATTTATTCGTTATGTTCGTTATATTCGTTTGTTTGAAGCAAACGAATATAACGATTAAATAATTAAACAACTGTATATTGTGTATCTTTTCCTGCACCTGTCTTCTTAATAGCACCTTTTTTAATTAGCTCATTTACAATATTTATCGCCTTAAATTTAGAACAATTCAATACAAATTCGATATCTTTACGAGTAATAAATTTTTTATCGTTTAATAAATTCATTACCGTTTCTTCTTCAGTTGTTGAGTCGTTAAAAGGGTTCTTCTTTGGGAGTGTAACAACAAAAGATGCAGGCCCGATTTTGAATGTAGGCTTGAGCATTTGGTCTTGATAACTTTCCATTATTCTCTGAATACCGGTGCCATAACTTTCAATCAATTTTAGCCTGTAAAAAACATTTGCAATAAGAGCGTTTCTTGGTTGAGAAACTCCTGCCATAACATCATTAAGTGTAATTCCTTTAACCAGCCCGCCGATTGAAACAAATTCTATTCTGTTTGAGAATATATTTATCAGAATACTGCCTGAATAATCATAATCTCGATGAACAACTGCATTTAAAAGTGCTTCCCTAACAGCATATTGCGGATAATCATAATGATCAACTCTTATTAAACCTTCAAAAGTTGAATTTTGATTGTTGCACAAATTGATGTATTCGTACGCTTCGTCGACTTGCTTTAAAATTGAACCGTAGAACTCTTTTCTTGCCTTAAACTCTAATTTTGTGTTATCTTCATATACTGCACATTTTATACTGTGCTCGCATTGATCCGACAACAGTAACGCCGCATTGGTATAATATCCGTCATTATCAATTAATCCCAATGATTTCATATTGCTTTCTTCAAATGCTACATTTTGTTTTTGAAAGACCTCTTTTGTATAATTGAATGTTAATTCTTGATTTAAACACCTTGCCTTGTCAAATGTTACTCCGTCTGTTTCTTTAAGCATTGTTCTGATAGCTTCTTCAGTAACCGGTACGGAAGATACACCGTGACGAACAAAAACAGCTGAAGGTTTTAGACCCTTATCTGAAATATGATACGGTCGTTTTTGACCTCTCATAACAGTAACTTTAATAATACATTTTCCGTCAGCATTTTGTTCGTCAATTGATGTGTACGGAGTTAAATCAGGCTTTATTCCGTTGCGAATTATTGCTCCGATTTTTTCCATCACTTTATCAGCATTATCAACACCTACTACAACTCCGTCATCGTCAACACCTACATATATTTCTCCACCGTTTGTATTGGCAAACGCAATTACTTCCTTTTTAAAATCGTCATTAACAATCGACTTTAATTCAACACTACTGCTTTCTTTAAAATTCAAAATAACCGCCTCACTTCGTTGTATTCGTTATATTCGTTTGTATCGTTATTATATCACGAATGCTAAAAAATATCAACATCAATTACTAAACAATCAAAAACAGACGTTTATCAACTGATTTATACCAATATTATCAATTATAATTTAATCGATTTATTCGTTTGGTATTCGTTATTTTTGTTTTTTGTTTTTTGCTTTTTCATTTTCTGCCAGCCAAGTTGAAAAATGTTGCAGTGTTCTGATATGCCAATCGGATTTTCGGGTGATGGAACGGAAATACTTTGAGCATAGAAATTCTATCAAATAGGCTTTTGGTATATGGTTTGCGTTATTTCTTTTGAAAGATTTTATGTACCCTTTGTTGCACCAATTATTGACAGTCGTTTTGCCATAACCAATAGTTTTTGATACCTCTTTTGCGGTCATCACATCGGGATATGCCGCAAGCATCTGCGTATAGTATTTCCGCATCTTTTTAAGGTTACTATCGGGAATATCGGTTTTCATTTTTACATTATATTTTCCGCTGTACCACCCTGCCGGTGCGGAATAAGATTCGGGAAAAACCTTTCTGTTTTCAAGATATTTTATAACATCGGTCTTTTTGATTTTATAGCAATGCGTTTTCTTACCGTTATATTCGCACGGTATCTTTCCGCTTTGTAGCAAATACAATGCCGTTGATTTGCTGATATGGCAAATTCGGTAAAGTTGGTCTTTGGTAATAATATCGGGAATTGAATCCCAGTTGATTGCAGTTTCGTTCATAGCAATACACCTCTTAAAATAATATTTTTGTCGGTGTAGGTTTATCCTATGTATTGCCATTTAACTGTATTTTGCCTCAATTCTTTCCTCAGTTCTTGCGAAAAGTTTTTCGAATCGTTCATAAAACGGAAAAATTCCGATATTCGAACTCTCCGTTGTTTCAATTGTGTAAGTGCCGAAAAGCCTTTTATATCAAGGACTTTAGCTGCCAAAAACAGCCCGTGAAAAATATTAAGCCGTCACTTGCACAAATGATTCTGAAAGTAATGCTACAGGTCAATTTAGGTTGATTCGGTAATTTATAGGCTTTTTTGTCCTTAATTTATCACAGCGATTGCTCTAAATTTTCCATACTCAAGACTATGTACTCAATAATATTGACCTTCGGTATTCGATATGAATTACCGAGTTTGAACGCTTTTATCTTCTTTTCGCAGATAAGCTCATAAGCCGAATGTCGCTTTATTCCAAGCATTTCACTTAGTTGCGCTGCATTTACAACATCGGGATAATCCGAAAACATCGTCTTATATTTATCATCAATTTCAGTTTTATTCATTATAAAATCCTCCTTTTGTTCTTTCCCCAGTTCTTTCCTGAGTTCTTGCGAAAGGGTAAAAAACGGCAAAAAAACGCTCATTTTTCGTTGACAAATTGCTCAAACATCGTCTCAATCAGCCTGAAACTGCCTGCTTTTAACCAATTTGACAAAAACTCGAAATCAGGTAGTCGCGCAAGCGGCTCGTGGGTTCGAATCCCACCCTGTCCGCCAGCGAAAAACCGGTGAATCCAACGGATTCATCGGTTTTTATTTATTTACGGATATTCATTTATATTTAATATCTTCTCACGACAGCAAAAGTATATCTCTAATTTACTATCCGTAAAGACATCCTGCATATTTCTGTTTCCAGTCCAGAGCCGCAGGCAGCACTTTCATTTACCAAAACCGCACCCCGTTTATCAGGCATTGCAGCTTGACAAGCGGGGTGCGATTCACATTTACGGGGGATTACAGAAAAGATCAGGTCAGACTGATTTTGTCTATTCGTTCGAGCTCGTCGCTCGTAAAAGATATTCCATTATTTCTTTGCTTGACTTGTTTCTCTCCTTTGCAATTTCCGAAAGCGCGCGGACTTTTTTGAGCTTCTCTTCGGTTATCGCGTTGACGGAGAGGAATCTGCCGTCGGTCATAACCCTGCTGTCGCTCGGAATGCCGTTCAGGTATCTGTCGGTCAGCAGCCCTTGCGCGAGCGGACTGAAGGCGATAATGCCCTTGTTCAGCCTTGCGGCGGTGCTTTTCAGACAGTTGTTCTCGATTGTTCTGTCAAATATCGAATACCTGTTTTGATTTATCACGAACGGGCATTTGAGGTCTTCGAGAATGCTGCACGCCTTTTCGAGATTTTCGCCGTCATAATTGGAAACTCCCGCATAGAGAGCTTTTCCGCTGCGAACCGCCTGCGAGAGCGCGCCCATTGTCTCTTCGAGCGGAGTCTCGGGATCGAGGCAGTGGTGATAGAAAATATCAACATATTCAAGCCCCATGCGTTTGAGGCTCTGATCAAGGCTCGCGAGAAGATATTTGCGGCTTCCGTTCCGGCAGCCGTAGGGTCCCGGCCACATCTCATAGCCAGCCTTCGTGCTGATTATCATTTCATCGCGGTATGCCCTCATCTCGTTGGCAAAAATTTTGCCGAAATTCTCTTCCGCGCTGCCGGGCGCCGGACCGTAATTATTTGCCAGGTCGAAATGCGTGATGCCGTTGTCGAATGCGGTGAAGCAGAGTTCTTTCATATTTGAATACTGCGCGTTATCGCCGAAGTTATGCCAAAATCCGAGCGACACCGCCGGCAGCTTCAGACCGCTTTTTCCGAGGCGGTTATATTGCATTTTGTCGTATCTTTTTTCGTTTGCAACATACATATTGATTCTCCTATATATCCGTGTCACTCTGCCTTATCCCAGCCGGAATAGAGGGTTATGCTTTCGTTGACTGTATCCTTGCTGATGTCAAATGCTTTTGTGCAGTCTCTGTCGCTGTACCAACCGGTGAACACATAGCCCTCTTTGACGGGGTCGTTTTCAACATTGACAAGCTGACCGTGCATAACCTTCTGATTCTCTATCTGAGAGCCGCCGTTTGTGTCGAAAGTTACCGTAAAACCCGCATGGCTTATTGCAAAAATGACACAGGCAATAAGAACAACAATACCCACGAGTATAAGCCTGTCGGCGGTTTTTACAGATATTTTGACATTTCTGTAGAGCCCTCCCGGCTTTCTCTCTGTCGTAAGACCCATTGTGCTTTTTTCGTTATCCATGGTTTCACAGCCTTTCGGTTTCAGCATTTACTATCTGCGTGCGAGATATTTACGCATATCGATAGCGCAGGCAATAAGGATTATCATACCCTTGATGATATAAAGCATATTGGCGGACACGGAGAGGAAGTTGAGTCCTGCAAAAATTATCTGTAAAAGTAGAACGCCGACAACTATTCCGCTTATCTTTCCTGTACCGCCGACGAACGACACGCCGCCTATAACGCAGGCCGCGATGGCGTCGCATTCATAGTTGAGTCCCGTGTTTGCGGAGCAGGAAGCGATTCGCGCGCCCTCGATGAATCCCGTTATGCCGTACATAACGCCTGCAAGAATAAACACAACGAGAATAGTCACGAAGACATTTACGCCCGAGACTCTTGCCGCCTCTTCGTTTGAGCCGACTGCAAACATATTTTTGCCGAACTTCGTCTTATTCCAGACGACCCACATGACAGCGGTCAAAATGATTGAATAGAGAACATATTTCGGGATCGCAACGCCGTCAATTGAGAACAGCGTGCCCGTGATAAACTTAGTATAGGACGGATCGAGACCGGAGAGCGTCTGTCCGTTGTTTCCGCCTATCATAAGATACATAAGAACCGTACCGAAAACGATAAGCTGGGTCGAAAGAGTGACTATAAACGGATGAAGCTTGAACTTGGCGACGAAAAATCCGTTCACAAGACCGACTGCGGCGCCTATGGCTATAACCGCGAGGAGCACGACGATCAGAGGCATCGTGTCAAGACCCTTGAACATCTTGTTCGCATAATCGCTCATCTGGAGCAAAGACGCGGCGACGCAAGCCGTGAGTCCGACGCAGCGGCCGGCGGAAATATCGGTACCGGTCAGCACTATGCATCCCGCAATTCCCAAAGCGATCGGCAGTTTTGCCGCCGTGAGCGAGATTATGTTCACTATTGATGAAATGCTCAGGAACGCCGGCACCTTGACCGCAATAAAAATCACGGAAATCGCGATTATTATATACATCGCGTTGTTGAACAGCAGATCCGTCACAAGTCTTTTTTTATCGCCGCGGTCTGCCGCTTTGAATTTTTGGAGCCAGAGCGAAACGCGCGAGCGCTTTACTTTTTTTGCACTTGTATCAGCCATGATGATTCCTCCTTAGACATATTTCGCCGCAAGGGTCATTATTTCTTCCTGGTTCGTTGTTCCTGCGTCCACTTCGCCCGCGAGCCTGCCGCCCGACATAACGAGTATCTTGTCGCAGACGCCTAAGAGCTCCGGCATTTCGGAGGAGACCATGATAACGGTTTTTCCCTTTTTGGCGAGGTCGAGAATAAGCTGATATATCTCATATTTCGCGCCGACATCAATACCTCTCGTGGGCTCGTCGAGCAGGAGCACCGTGGGGTCGGTCAGAAGCCACCTTGCAAAAATGACCTTCTGCTGATTGCCGCCCGAAAGAGAGCTTATCTTCGTCTCCTGGCTGGGGGTCTTTATTTTCAGGGAGTCTATGTACTTGTCGGTAGTTACCTTCATTTTCTTCTTGCTGACGAACGGACCCGTCATATACTTCTTCAGGCTTGCAACAGTCGCATTCTCTCTGATGTTGAGAATGCCGAAGATTCCCGTCGCGCGCCGTTCTTCGGTCAGAAGCGCAAATCCGTTTTTGATCGACTCGTGAGGAGTTTTGTTTTTTACCTCCTTGCCGTCAAGAAAAATCTTTCCGGAGCGGCGCGTCGTTATGCCGAAGATCTGCTCAAGAAGCTCTGTTCTGCCCGATCCGCCAAGTCCGGCGACACCGAGTATCTCTCCCCTGTTTGCCTCGAAGGACACATCTCTGAGATTTGTATATTCGCTGCCGAGGTTTTCGACTTTCAGCAGCACATCGCCGATCTCGTTATCCTTTTTCGGATAGCGGTTTGTCAGCTCGCGTCCGACCATGAGTCTGATTATCTCGTTCATGGTAAGCTCGCTCGCGGGCTTCGTCGCGACCCATCTGCCGTCGCACATTATGGTGACCTCGTCGCTGATACGCAGTATCTCTTCCATTTTGTGCGAGATATAGATAATCGCGCATCCGCGGTCGCGGAGCATATTGATTATGCGGAACAGATGCTCCGCCTCTTCCTCGGTAAGCGATGATGTGGGTTCGTCAAAGACGATTATTTTTGAATTATAAGAAACCGCTTTCGCGATCTCAACCATCTGTCTCTGCGAAACCGGCATAGTGCTCATTATTGTTTTGGGGTCAACATTTATTTCAAGTTCTTTGAATATTCTCGCCGTTTCGTCATACATTTTCTTTTCGCTTGTAAACGGAAGAAATTTTGAAACAGTCGGGAATCTTCCGAGCCACATATTATCCATGACATTGCGTTTGAGAGCCTGGTTGAGCTCCTGGTGAACCATCGCGACTCCGTTTTCAAGGGCTTCCTTGGAGTTTTTGTAATTCACCTCTTGACCGTCGACATATATATGTCCGCCGTCCTTGCTGTAAACGCCGAAGAGGCATTTCATAAGAGTTGACTTGCCCGCGCCGTTTTCGCCCATAAGCGCGTGCACCGTCCCCCTTCTGACCGTCAGCTGCGCATGGTCGAGCGCCTTGACGCCGGGGAACGACTTTTCTATATCCACCATTTTGAGCAATACATCTTTATCGGAGTCCGGCTTATTTATATTGGTCTGCATATGTTTCACTCCTGTCTGCATCTGAGTTTTACGGTTGGGGCATAACGCCCCAACCGCAAATTGAAACCGTTTGATTATTCGCTCTCAGAAGTGTAAGCAGAATAGGGTATATTGACTCTCCAAGTGCCGACCGTGTTTGCGGAATCGATGCCTTCGAGCGCATTTGTGCCGTTGAGCAGATTCTTCATAACGGTGGTTATAGCGGTTGCCATACCCTCGGCATCCTGCTTGATAGTGCCTATCATCGAGCCGGACTTGATAGCCGACTTCGCGGCATCTGTTGCGTCAACGCCGAACACGGGGATAACGGTCTTGCCGTCCTTGTTGTAGCCCGCGGTCTGAAGAGCGGATATTGCGCCGAGCGCCATCTCATCGTTGTTCGCGATAACGAGTTCGATCATATTCTTGTTGGACTCGGTGTACTGCGCGAGAGCCGTGCTCATATAGTTTGTCGCGGCGGCAGACGACCACAGTCCGTCCTGGTCAACGAGGTACTTGTTCTTGTTTGCGGAATCGTAGAACTTGAGCTCGGGCTTTCCGGCAGCCTTGAGAATCGCGTTTGCGTCCTCAACGCCGTACTTTGTACGCGCGATAGCTTCCATGTTGCCTTCCTGACCCTTGAACATAACGTAGCTGATGACGCCGTCGTTGTTGAGGTCGAGCTTGCCATAGTTCTCCAGGACATATTCGCCTATCATCTTGCCCTGCATATGACCTGCCTGCTCATAGTCCGTGCCGACGAATATGCACTTGTCATAGCTCTCGATAACAGACTGCTCAACGGAGCGGTTGAAGAATATAACAGGAACATTCTTCGCCTTGGCGAGATTGATGATGTTCTGCGCCGCGTCGTTCGAACCGGTGTCAACGACATTGACGATAAGCAGCGAAGAGCCCTTTGCAAGAGCGGTCTGAACCTGCTCGGTCTGCGTGGTCTGGTTGCCGTTGGCGTCATAGTCATTGTAGGTATATCCGCCATCGCTCAGGATCTTGTCCATCGACGAGCGAACGGTGGAAATATACGCGTCGCTGAAGGTATAATAAAATACGGAAATCTCACCTTTTGTTGAGCCCTTGTCTCCGGAGCCGCCGCCGGACGAGCAGGCGGCAAAGCTGGCTACCATGAGCACTGCCAATAATAATGCTAACAACTTTTTCATAAGATTACCTCCTTAAAAGAATTTCTTCGTTATCAGCATCTTCATTATAGCTTCGGGTTTCAAAAAACAGAATGAGATTTTCTATCTAAAATGTATAAAATTTTACGATGTTGTCGAATCAATATATATACTTTGCCGCTTTAGCGAGAAGAAACCACCCGGATGTTTTTTTCTCACATCCGGGCGGTTTTGTTAATCATATTTATCGAAGCCGAAAAGGATCTTCTGAACATCAGCCGAGAACATATTGCTTCGGTCAACGACATAGACATCTGTTTTTATCACGCTCTCGGTCTTCTTGCCCGAGAGTATGTTCGCCGCATTCATAACGGCGAGATAGCCCATGGAAAACGGGTTCTGTACAATGAGCGTATCGAGTTCCCCCGTTTCGAGCATTCCGACACATTCCGTGTTGTTGTCGAAACCTATCGCGCAGACGCGGTCTTTTAGCCCGAGCTCCTTTATCGCCATTCCAACGCCGAGGGTTGACCATTCGTTGAATCCGACAAGAACATTGATCTGCGGATTCTCTTCAAGAAGCTTTCTTGCGCCCGCGGTCGCGCTCTGGGCGTTGGACGAAACGCTGACCATAGCGACTATCTCGGCGTTTTTAACATTTTTAATTTCGTCCCGAAAGCCCTGCAGTCGCTTGCTGCCGTTTTCGGTGTTCTCGCCGTAATTGACTATTCCGATATTGATGCTCTCCTGCCCGCCGCAGAGCTTCTGCGCGACCTGAGCGGTTTTCAGTCCTGCGGAGTAATTGTTGGTTGCGATAAACAGCTCTTTATCCGCCACATCAACATCGCTGTCCACGGTTATTATTTTTATGCCCTTCTCCGCCGCCTTGCGAACGGCGGGAGCATTTTTTTCATAGTTTATCGCGGACAGGATAATGGCGCCGACATTTCGCGAAACGGCATTTTCTATCATCTTGTTCTGGGTTTCGTAGTCCTCCTCGTTATCCGGTCCCTCGAAAGTGATATCGATATTGAACTCTGTCGCGGCGGAGAGAGCGCCTTTTTTCACATCGTTCCAAAAATCCGATTCGCTCCCCTTTATTATTATGGCGACGCTCGGGGTGTCGGAATCAAAGCCCTGACCGTCCTTGCATCCGGATAAGCCGCAGAGCAAAAGGACGGCAATCATAATCAGCGCTGCGCTTCTCTTAATATTCATTTTCCCGTCCTTTCTCGATCTTCGGAATTCTTATAGTGACGGTTGTGCCGACATCGAGCTCGCTGTCAATGGAGATTCCGTATTCATCGCCGAAATAAATTTTGAGCCTGTCGTTGACATTTTTAACGCCGATGCCCTTTGAATCGCTCCTGTCTTTTTTCAGGATAGTTTCGCACTGCTCTTTAGTCATTCCGAGTCCGTTGTCGGAAACGGTTATCACAATATCCTTTCCGTCGCCGTGAACGCAGATGCGTATCTCGCCTTCGTCCACCATTCTGTCGAGCCCGTGATAGATGGCGTTCTCGATAAAGGGCTGGATCGTTATCTTGTTGCACATATATTCGAGCAGACTCTCATCCACATCAAAAGAATAAGTGAACTGGTTTTTGTATCTGTAGCTCTGGATTATCAAGTAGCTCTCGGCGTGGCGCAGCTCGTCGCGGATGGTGATAAACTCGTTTCCGTGGCTGATGCTTATTCTGAACAGCTTCGCGAGGGCGCCGACCATCTCAACCGCTTCCTTGCTGTTATCCTGCTCGCACATCCATTGAATGGAGTCGAGCGTGTTATAAAGGAAGTGGGGATTTATCTGCGCCTGAAGAGCCTTGAGCTCGGTCTTTCTGAGAACTATCTCCTCATTATGCACCTTTTCCATGAGCGACTGTATCATATGCACCATGTGCTCAAACGACGCGGAGAGAGTGCTGAATTCAACTACATTCGCCTTGTCTGCTTTATATTTATATGTTTCCGCCTGCTTTTCAAAGCTCTGCATTGACGAGACGAGGCGTCTTACGGGTCTTGTGACCGTCCGCGAAAGCAGGAAATATACAGTGACGGAGATGATAAGGCTGAACAGCAGCGCGACAGCCATCCCGACCGCTATCTGCCTTTTGACGGACTGATCCACTTCATCGGTAAAGCTGACTCCGACTATTTTCCAGTTGCACGAATTAAGGGACGAAACCGTGTAAATATTGTCTTCTCCCCTGTGGACGCCGTCCGTCATTTCTGAAACTTCGTCGGTATTCTCTTTTTTGATGCCGGAAAAAAGCATCTGCTGTTGCGGATGGTAGACTATCCCGCCCTTTGAATCGATAATATAGCAGTATCCCCTCTGGCCTATGCTTATCTTGTCAATATATTTTGCAATCGAAATAAATTCAAAATTGACGGCGACAAAGACCTGCTTTTGAAAAAGATCTGAATATTTTTTCTTTGCAATGGTCACGACCCACGGGTACTTGTTCTCATAGAGCGTGTCAACATGGGGCTGGGTTATCGCATAGCCGTCCTTGAGGCTCGAAAAAATCGATTTGTCAAAGGACAGATCGGTCGCATTTTTCTTTGCAATGTCGCCGCTGTCGTTTTCGGTCAGAAGAATGTTGCCGTCGGTGTCATAAATTGTTACACAATAGATATCGTCCTCAAGCCTCGCCGCAGTTGAAACGACTTTTTCAAGCGACTGCAGGCTGTCGCAACTGTCCGCCTCGTCGCAAAGGTTGTCCAGCTTGTTTTTGATGGACGAGATATAATTTGAAACCGTGCCGTTCGCCTGCGACACCGACTGCTTTGACGAGACATACGCCGAATTGAACATCGTCCTTTCGTAGAATACACCGAAAAGGAGCGTAGCGCCTACAGTAGAAAACATCACGCCGAACACGACTATTGCAATTATGAGCGTTGACAGCTTTATTCCGGCGCGTTTAAATATCTTTCCCACCCAAACGCTCCTCTCTGTATTTGTTCGGCGAAACCCCGTAATATTTTTTGAAGCAATAGCTGAAATAGTGCTGATCGCTGTAACCGCACTTCTGCGATATTTCAAATATCTTCATCGAAGTGCACAAAAGCAGATCGCTCGCCGCTTTCATCCGCCTTTCGGTCACAAGGGCAACAAAATTCTTTGACTTTTTCTTTTTTATCAGCGCGCTCAGATAGTTCGGGCTGACGCCCAGCTTGTCGCTCGCGTCCGTCAGGGACAGATCTTCGTTCATATATTCCTCGTTGATTATCTGCAATGCATGGTCGCAGAGAGCCTCGCTCTCATGCCTCTGCGAACGGGAGATAATATCCCTCGCATCGAGGCAAAGCGAAACAAGCTCGTTTTTATACTGCTCGTTAAAGTCGAAGGACAGGCGGGACATGAACGAATTGTTGGAGGTAAACAGCTCTGCGGCGGCGTTGCCGTCCGGCAGAACGCTGACGCATCTGTGTGCGGTGGCGAGAATCTGAATGATAATATAATCAATGCACTCGCGCGTCTTTCCGGAAAGTATTTCGTCAAGGAACGACTTTATCTCATCCTTGCTCCCTATCTTCAGAAGCTGTTCGAGCTTATAAACGGATTTTTCGGCATTTTCAAACTCGTATGTGCTCTTGCGCTCCTGGTCGTTGATATATCGGATGTTGCCCGTGCCGTCGGAGGTATAGCGCCGCGCCGTGATAGCCTGAGTGCAGGCGAGCGCAAGCAGAGACGGATCCTGAACTGTCTCGCTGATGCCGATAGTACAATTCTGATTCAACAGCTTTTTTGCGCTCTGCACAAGTTCGATAACGGGGAGCCTCAGTTTTGTTGACATCTCTTCCGGCTCGCTTGTTACAAGAGTAATTATTCTGCCGTTGACAAAGAAGCTTTCGCACAAAGCATATTTATTGAAAATACTGTTGACAAAATCGATATGCTGCTGAGAGGTGCAGGTCTTGCCCGTGTTTGCCTTGAATTTTGAAGCAATGACGCTGTAGCAGTCGCCGTCGCTTTTGATTATTCCGAGCTTTTTGGCATTCTCAGTTAAGTCGTCCGATGCACGGACATCCTCGCCCGTACCGAGTAGGAGCGGAAGCAGAAATTCCGCCTTTTCAAGCCGCAGAGAAATATCTTCGTTTGACCCGCCGCTTTTGAGCAGTTCAAACTCCCTGTCCATCTCGGCTCCGATTTTTTCAAACTCCTCGGTGAGCTCGGATGCGGAAACAGGCTTGAGAAGATATCTTATGACATTGTATTTGAACGCCTCCTGAGCGTATTCAAAGTCGTCGTACCCGCTCAGGATAACAAATTTCGTTGCCGGCCTTATTTCGCGGGTCCTTTTTGCAAGCTCGAGACCGGTCATAAGCGGCATTTTGATATCGGTCAGAACAAGATCGGGTTCAAGCTTTTCGAGAAGATCGAGCGCCTCTATTCCGTTTTCGGCGCCGCCGACAACCTCAAAACCCGCTCTCTGCCAATCGACATTGCCGATAACCGCCTCTCTCTGGCGTATCTCATCGTCAACTACAAGCACACTGTACATAATCATGACCTCGCACAAAAATCATTTGTTTTATGTATACCGACTTTGCGGCGCATCCGAAAGAAATACAAATCATAACCGTATTTTCCGGATGCCGCTTCTGATTTTATTATATAAAAACTTCCGATTATTATCAAGATTTATCTTTTTCGCGGTGTCCGGCCGAAAAAAATCAAAAAGATATAACAAAAGCAAGCATTGTCATATATCTGACACGCTTGCTTTCCGTTAAATTCCAAGATCTTATTCTGACTTCTCCCAAAACTCGCCGCATATCTGCCAGACGGATTCGTTTTCGTAGTGCTCGCGTATGCTCTTTTTTGAGTAGGCGGAGATATTATTTTTATCTGCTCCGGCGTCTATAAGCAGCTTCAATATGCGCCTTTTATCGCGCCCATCTTCTGATCGACTGTGACGCCCGGAAAGTTTCCGACGTGCTGATTAGAGCCTGTCAGTGCGTTAAAGAGAGTTGTCTTTCCGCAGTTTTGATTACCTACGAGAGCAAATATCATTTTGCGTCCTCCTCGGCTCTGACTTCTATCTTTTTCGCATCGTCAACGCGGAGCGTCAGCTCATAGCCGCGCACTCTTAGTTCTATCGGATCGCCCATCGGCGCAACCTTTTGAAGCGTCACACGGGTTCGCGGAATGAGCCCCATATCGAGCAATCTGCATCTGAGCGAGCCCTCGCCGCCTACGGCGGTTATGAGCGCGCTCTCTCCTACTTTCAGTTCATTTAGCGTCATATTATCCTCCCGGAAAAGTAAGCCTTGCTTAATTTTAATTTCATACTTCAAGTAAACGCTTGTCAAGAAATCGAGACAGAAAGACGGCAAAAAATCCTGCCCCGCCGACGGTTCGTACAGTCGGCGGGGCGGATTCGTTTAATCGGAATATTTTCTTTTTTGCTGCCGTTTTAAAGCAGGGCGCGGTTTACGCACGCTCGAGTATCATCGTGCCGAGGTTATAGAGAAGGCAGTCATCCGGCAGAAGTGAAATCTCCGCAAAGGAATCAACCTTTTCGCCCAACACCTCACCTTGAATCCCGGTGTCATAGTAGAACTTTCCGTCTTCTTCCTTCCATACGGTACTCTCCAAAACCGCATATCCGTTTTCGCGGATGTCCGCGCCCTGCTTTTTTGCCTCTTCGCGCACCTCTTCGGGCACGAATAAGAGCGTGTTGAGCGTTCCGTCCGGTGCAAATTCCATGATATATTTGCACATCTGGACGATTTCGGCATACATATCGTTATCGACCTGACTGTCTGCCGTAAAGACTTTCTCGCCGTCCGGGGTAACCAAATGCATTTCCCTGACTTTCCAAAGTCCGCAAATATCCATATCATTTTCCTCCTGTTATGCCCACGGGTCGGCTTCCTTCGGGGTGCGCACGCCTGTCAGCAGATACTGCTCCCACAGGAACCACTTGCCGTCTGAGCCGCGCTGGCGCATCTTAATGGGACGAGGATCGTCCGCGCCGCCGCAGGGAATGAACAGCTTCATGTAGTCCTTCTCCTCGCCGGATACGTGATTGCTCTCAATGATGATTGTATAGGGCTGAGAGGGAGTGTAGTTATTGTCGGGCGTTGCGCCTACGAAGTAGGTGAACGGGAGATAGGTCTTGCCGTCGCGGAAGCGGTCGTTGAGGAAGGATATCTCCTGACCGTTGAGCGGACGGGGACCTCTGAGCCAGTTGAGCATCTCAAGGCCGATATTCTTATCCGCCGCATAGGCGCAGAGGGCAAGGACGGTCAGAGCCGCCGTCTTAAACGGTGTGTCAAGGCTCGCCTCGGGGAGCGCCTGCATTTCGGCAAGGCTCTCGGGCAGAGAAGCGAAGGTAAACTTCTCTCTCTTGTTGCCTATCGACTGTATGGCGGAGGTCGCCGCCTGCTGCGCTGTGCTCTTAAGCTTATCAAATATACTCATATAATCTCTCCTTTTTCAAATGCTATTGCTTCTTTTTTCTGAGGGCAACCGCCACTCCGGCTATTATGCCGCCTATTGCAAGGCAAGCTATCGCTATCAGGACAACCGCCTTCACGGAGAGTGTTTTCCCCGTGCTGTCCTGCTTCGCGGCCGTGGTGGACTCGACAGAGCCGGGCTCGCCTATATCGGTTTCCATACCGACTGCGCTTTCGTCCGGCGTCTTAACGCTGTCCGGCTCGGAGGTCTTTTGAACCTCGGAGGTTTTATCCGCGCCCGGGGTCACCGGGGCGGGCTTCTGCGTCGGAGCGGCCTTTTCGACTACCGTGACGGGAATGACGCTCGAATACGCCTTACCGCCGAGCTTCGTCTCAACATAGCAGACATAGTAGCGCGTCCCGGCCTTTCCCGTGTCGCAGACGAGAATAGGATCTTCCTCCGGGTACCCCTCGCTCGCGCCTATGGCTACAATATCCTTGAGCTTGCCGGTAGTTGTTTCATACCATAAATATGACTTAACCTCGTCGCCGTCCGATGCCTTGGCGTCGCAGTAGAGCTTGAGGATCTTGCCCTTTTCCACTCTGACCGACGCCGACACTTTAAGCTCCGGCGGAGACTTGCTTCCTCCTACGGAGATATAAGCCCTCGCCGAGGTCACGCTGCCGGTTTTGTTCGAGACGATACAGTAGATTTCCGCCCCGTCAAGGGCGCTCCCGATACCGTTGATAAAGAAAGTATTACCTTTATCGTTCGAGCCGTAGCCGCTTCCGAGAACACCGTCCTGCCACGGATGACCCTCGGCAAAGGACTTGTTGGTGTCATATGTAACGCCCTTGTACACGATGAACCAATGGTAGGAAAGATTATCTCCCGTTGCCTCTACGCTCCAAGATGCCGCACTGTTTTCCGGGAAGGTTCCGTTCTGCGGCTGACGGGTAATCACTATATTACCCGCAGCAAGCGACGGGGTCAACGCAAATGTCGCTAAGATGAGAATGAACATTAAAACTGCTGTTGCTTTTTTCATAGACACCTCGCTTTCTTTGCGGCGGCTCAGAACTTACCGCCTCCGCCGCCGTGTGTCTCTCCGGAGGAAGATGTATGCGTACTGCTTCCGCCGGAGCTGCCGCTGTCAGTATTCTTCGGTTTTGCCGTGCGCGTAACGGTATTGTACAGGAACATATCCCTGCTCTCCGTTATATTCAGGCTGCCGCTCTTCATATAGTCGCCTGCCGCCGCCTGGAAGCGCACTGTCTTGAGCTGTGCCTTCATCCTGCCGACTATAAACATCGCAAGGCCGATGCCCACCAAAATCGAGATCACAATCCAAACTATCGAAAGAGGTCCCTTGGGCAGATTGCTCTTGTCGTAGGGCTCTCCCTCTCTTGACTTTGTGATGAAATCATCGGAGAGCTCGGCAAAGGTGTTGAATGCGGCGGCATAGTTGCCGTCACCCAAATCCTCTACCATCTGCTCGCCGATATACTGGATTCCGGCATCCGTAAACGCGGTTATGCCGTAGCCGCAGGTGGATATCCACCAGTCGCGGTCCTCCATGCTGACGAGGAACAGCAGACCGTCTCTTTTTTCTCCGTAGCCGTATTTGCAATAATCATAGATATCGTCGGCATATTCCATGGGCTTTTTGCCGTCCAATGTATTGGTCGTCACGACTATTACATCCATTTTCTGACGTTCGCTGAGCTCGTCGAGCGTTTTTATAAGGGCTTCTCTCTCACTTTCCGAGAGAAGCTTCGCCATATCCTGAACGCGCTCATATTCGCTTACAAAGCCGTCCGCATCCACCGCAAAAGCCGGGATAACCGTGCAGAAGCAGAGGGCAAGGACAAATATCATCGCAAGTATTCTCTTTTTCATCGTTATCCCTCCTTTACAGTATTCCTGCAAAATGCAGAAGCCACGCAATGCCGCAGGCGGCAGCGCTGAGCGCCGCGGAGAGTCCCACCGTCCACTTTGTGGCGGCCGACTTATCGAGCGGAAGATTGCCGACAAATTTGCCGGTCTGTCCGTTCATGGCAAAGGTATATTTTTCTCCGTTCCAGGTTGTGTTCAGCAGCCAAACGGGATAGAGCGCATACTTTGCCTTTCCGCCATGGAACTGCACCGAGCTGCTCTCGGCAGTGACCGTTGCATAGCCCTGAACCGTCGAGGCAAAGGCATCCTCCGTGGAGTGCCTGACGCGCTGATTGGCGCGGCCGATGCTCTCCTCGGCGGTCACATCGTACTTATCCGCAAAATAGCCCGCAAGATAAGCCGTCTGGAAATCCAGAGCATCGGAATAATCGTAGGGCTCGATGGACTCCATGAGATCGTCCGGCATTTTGGATGAGCCGTCCACCGGGACATGCTCAAAGCCGATGCTTCCGCCGCGATGAATCATATAATAGCTCGTCTCGGTGTATTTGTAATCCTCGTCGCTCCATGTGCGAATCTTGGTTGCACGGTAACGCACCTGCGCGTCGACATCGGTATCAAAGAGCCAGAACGGGACATAGACGCCCTTTACCTCGTCGATATGATTCTGATCCTTGAAAATCTTGGGCAGAAGCTTCTTTCCGTTGAGGTGCTTCATCAGCCCCGCCTTTGCCGCCTTCTTATCGAGCTTGAACGGGATCACGATGTCGGGCTTGAGCAAGCCCGCGAACTGGTTCATCATGACTACCGGATTGCCGCAGAACGGACAGGACGTTGCCGCCGTATTGGCATCGCCCACTATCTCTCCGCCGCAGGATTTGCATACATAAGAGCGTAACCCCTCAATCTCGCTCTCCTGCCACTCGCTGCCCGCGGAGGTCTCCCATTCCATATTGTCCGCCTGTTCGCCCTGAAGCTCGGCGTCATAGCTCTTGAGCGCATCCATTTCAAACTCAGTGTCGCAGAAAGGGCACTTCATCTTCTGGAGCGTGCTGTCAAAAGCTATTGCGCCGCCGCAGCAGGGACATTTATATTCCTGCAAGGTTTGCATTAAAAAACTCCTCTCTTAAAAGAACATTAACCGTCAAGCGTCTTTATGTTTTTACCGCCGCAAAAGCCGCATGGAATTTTCGGTACCGACATAAAGAAAAGTCGAACTAACGGTCTTTTGTTTTTTGCCGTTTTCAAAAGCTGTTCATTGTATTTGCAGCTACGCAGGTCGACGATGCACACAAATGCGCGGTTCTTTTGCCGAAGATAAATCTTACAGCCCACCTGCGTAAACGCCGTAAAACCTATATCCTCCGCCGCATTAATATCGGCTCCGAAGCCTTTAAGCTTCTTTTATCCGTCTTTTTCTCTCGGCACGAAGCAATGACCTGCCGGCCGTAAGCTCATCTCCCCTTTCCGTCAAGCCGTTTTTTCGGCAAGCTGATTTGTTTATTCGCTTTTTGCAGCGCCGCGAAAGGCTTGGATCAGGCGGGAATCGAGCCGCATTAAATCTCTGCCTTTCGGGACGCCGATTACCACTGCTTTATCAGGCGAGCGGCTTGCCGCATTCCGGGCAGAATTTGGGCATAGCCTGACCGGGCGCGGGCGACCAGCCGCAATTCGGGCAGCCGCTAACCGAAGCGGGCTTCAGAGAGCCGCAGTTTGCGCAGAATTTGCCTGTATTCTGTGCGCCGCAGGACGGGCACATCCAAGCTGCCGCTGCCGCCTGCTGCTGAGGCGCGGGGGCTGCCGCATAACCTGCCGAAGTCGCTGCCGCATAACCTGCCGCGGGGGCGGCTGCATATCCCGCTGCGGGGGCTGCGGCATATCCGGGGGCGGGATTCGACGGTCTGTCGCCGCCGTATACCGTGCGGTTCATCATGCCGTCGCCGTCCCATGTGCGGTAACGGTTATCACGGCGCAGAAGTATATCCTTGAGCTCGTTCATCTTGCGCTCATACTCGCGGTAGAGGTCGGTATACGGGCTGTCGGGGCGGCTGCCGTCGCTTATCTCAAGCTCGATACTGTCAAACCACGGGGAGTTCACGCGGATAACCACATCGAACTCATAGTCGCACTCATAGCGGGGCGGCTGATAGCTCTTTCTGTTTCCGTCGGAATCCTCGAAGAATATCTCTTCCCTGTTTTCTTTTATATTTGTGTCAACCGCAACAACCTGCGAAAGCTTAATGATGTCGGGATTGGCGCTGCGCCAATTCGAGCTTCCCGTAACGATAAACTCCTCGGAGACAGTGCTGATATACACTTTTTTGCTTCCGTCGAACATCACGTCGGGGTTAAAATTTCTGACGAGCTTCTCGTTTTCCTCGCGGTAAGCGAGCTGACGCTTGATATCCTCGACCGTCGAGCGGCGGCGTTCGCTGAAGAACGGAGACAGCTTCGCGGCGCAGTTCTTGCAGAGATTGCCGTCTTCAAGCTTGCGGTTTCCGAGAAGTCCTATTTTCTCGCCGCAGATATCGCAATATTTCTTATCAAATAATCCCATAGTGTTTCCCTCCTGTTATTTTTTCGGTCGCAGTAACGACCCGTTTTGCGCTTTCAGCCTGCAAATCGTATCATAAGAACGATTTCAGCAGCTCAAACAGCTCTTTTTCACCCATGCCGTTATATTTCATCGAAATAACGCTGCCGTCGGGCAGAAGCCGGCCTACGCAAAGCAGACTGTCCGCTTCGTCGCACACATTCTCTCCCGCCTCTGTCCCCGGTTGAGGCTGTTAAGCACAGCGTCCTCGGGGATATGGGGCAGCTCGGAAATTTTCGGCGAAGCTTGCTTTTTCGCTAAGCGGCGGTGACACCGCACGCCTGTGGCAACGCCCAATATGAGCGCCGTGAGCAGAATCAAAATTATGAGCAGCGCCTTCATCGGCCGTCTTATTTTTTATCGTTATCGTCAAATATATCTCCGCACTCGGGGCAGAACTTCGGAGGATTGGAGGGATCCTCGGGCTCCCAGCCGCACTTATCGCAGCGGTAGAGAGGAGCGCCCTCGGGCTTTTTGGCTCCGCAGCTCTGGCAGAACTTGCCCTTATTGACGGTTCCGCACGAGCAGGTCCAGCCGTTTGCGTCAGCGGGCTTCGGAGAGCCGCACTCGGGGCAGAACTTGCCTGTCGCGGCAGCGCCGCACTGACATTTCCAAGCGCCTGCCGTCGGCTCGGGAGCTGGCTTCTTTCCGCCGCAGTTCGGGCAGAAGTTACCTGACACCATATTGCCGCACGAGCACTTCCAGCGCGCCATATCGGGGCCGTCCGTCGGCTGCTGCGCCTGCTGCTGAGCCTGCTGCTGTTGCTGCTGACCCATGGCGAACAGGTTCTGAGCGTTCATGCCGCCGCCCGCGTTCATAGCCATGCCCATGCCCATAAAGCCGGTCATTGCGCCTGCCTGGTTGCCGGCCGCGGTCTTCATGGCGTCCGCCTGAGCGCCGACAAGGGTTGCCGCCGCCATGGTGGGATCGCGCATGATAGCTGCACGCTGAGCCTGCTTGATGAGCTCCGCATCCTCCTCGGGAAGAGTGACGGAGCCGAGGGCTATTGTGACGACCTTGAGTCCGCGAAGCTCGCTCCACTTTGCGGAGAGGGCGGCGTTCATAGCGGTTTCAAGCTCGGTGTTGTGAGCTACTATCTGATTGGGGCGAAGCTCAAGGTCGGAGAGCTGAGCAAAAGCGGGCTGAAGCGCGCTGATGAACTCTGTCTTGAGCTGATTGTCTATCTCTTCGCGGGTATAATCCTGCTCGACATTGCCGCAGACATTGGTATAGAAGAGCATGGGATCGTCAATTTTATAGGAATAGAGACCAGAGCAGCGGACGGCGACATCGATATCAAGACCTATCTTTGAATCGACGACACGGAACGGAATGGGGTTCGGAGTACCGAACTTGTTATCCATTATCTCCTTGGTGTTGAAATAATAGACACGCTGATCCTTTCCGGTATCGCCGCCGTAGGTGAAACGCTTACCGATGGTCTGGAATGTCTTTTTAATGCTGTCGCCGAGAGAGCCGGAGAAAATCGAGGGCTCCGTGGAGGCGTCATATGTAAACTCGCCGGGCTCCGCGCAGAACTCGACCACCTTGCCCTGCTCGACTATCATCATGCACTGTCCGTCCGCAACGGCTATACCCGAGCCGTTTGTGATGATGTTGTCGCTGCCCTTTGTGTTTGACGATCTGCCGCTTACGCGCTTCTGTCCTTTGGTAACAAGAAGCTCCTTCGGCATTGCCTCACAATAGAAAAATTCCTTCCACTGATCGGCAAGAACGCCGCCGACTGCGCCTACACCGGCTTTAATAAGTCCCATAAACAAAAACTCCTTTGCAATATTATTTTATTATATTATTTCGTGGGGTGATTCCCCTTTTTGACTGTTTATCCTACCGCTTCGTCAAAGAGCAGCGGCTCGCTCTTCAAAACATAATCGGTTTTTCCGTCGCGTCCGTCATAGGTGAGCACTTTTCTCGCGGCCATGCCGCCCTTTTCGGCCTCTATGGCGGCGGTGGGAACAGTCTCGGCAAGGCTGCCGTCGAACTCATAAACCTCGCCCTTTTTGACCTTCACCGAGAAGAGGATACCGTCCGACTCCATCTCGTTATCGGCTTCGTTATACTTGAGCTTTACGAGCGTGACGGTGACGCCGTCAACATTCGAGACAAAGCGTATCCTGTCGTTCGGATAAATCGCGCTCCCGGTCTTAAAAATCTGCACCGGGTCGCCGAGAGCCCTGTATGACGCGGAGCTCGAATCGGTATAGAGCGAGAGCTCAAACGCATCCTTCGTCACATCGTACTCCGTCATAACTTCCTCGGTAGTCTGCATATCCCCGTCGCCGGTCGTCTCATCGGTATCGCCCGTTTTACCGCAGGCAAAAAGGGTGAGGGCGAGGACAAAGATCAGAAGAACCGACAGAATTGCCGAAATGCTTTTCTTCATTTTCAAACCTCCGTTCACGGCAGCAAAGTCCACAGGTCGGAAATTGCGTCATATTCATATACCACCCTGTCAAGGTGGTTAAAGCACACATTTATCTCGCGCACGAAGCTGTCTTCGCCGCTTGTGCCGAGGGCATAGATATTGTAGCGGATTCCGTCCTGCTCCATATACTCGCCCGTATCCAAAATCGCCATGCCGGAATCGATATATTCGGCGAAGCCCTTGCTGCATTCGCGCATCTGTTTGACCGCCTCATCCAAGGGTATGTCATACTTCTCGCCGCGCTTTATCTCCGTTCCCGAAATATTCGACGGAAGCGTCATTTTTTCGGAAGAGGTCGGGGATATCGCCGCTTCTGCGGTCGTGCCGTCCGATGTTTCGGGGGTCGGTTTTTTGTCCTTGGCGCAACCTGCCGACAGCATAAGGGCAACCGCCGTCAACAGAACCGCTGCCGTTATCAGCATTCTTTTCACTGCGGGGTCAAGCCTCCTTTTCACGGGTTTCTTCTTTTTTGTCCGCCCTGCCGAAGCTCGACGAGGCGGAATAGGGATTCAGATTCTTTTTCGGCTCATCCCGCACGCTCGCGCAGTCACCCGCCCAGCTGATGAGCAGAGTGCGCAGCAATATGATGAAAAACCATATTATGAGCAGCGAAGCGAACCACCATATGGAAATTTTCAGGATGAAATGGGCGGCAAGCAATATCCACGCGGGCACCGACCAGCCGAGGTTGAATACGAGGTTCATCAAAAAGCAGAGCATAAAGCCCCCGAAATCGCGTTTTCTCACGGTTTGTCTCCCCTTTCTTCAAATACATCCCAAATACTGCACATATATAATATCAAAAAAATCGTCCGAGCACACTACCCCCCTCGGAGTAGTTTTGATCGAAGAATGCGAAAAGGCTCGGATATGCATTTTTACCGCACAACAAAAAGCCTGAGGTCGGGCGCGACATAGACGGGAGAGAAGGTCTTTTTGATGCTCTTGCTCTTGAGGTTCGGGACAAAGAGCTCGTTCCAGATTTTCGTGCCCTTTTCCACCTGAGCGGCATGTGCCTGAAAAGAGGGCAGAGTTGCACCGACAAAGTCAAAATATTTCATCAGCGCTTTCTTTCAGCAGGTTTTGCGGCAGAGATAGTTTCCGTCCGCCAGCTTCTGAGCCTGAAACACATTGATGGTTGCTCCGCAGATTGCACAGGTATTCGCCATAGTTGTTTCCTTCTTGATTCCGTTTGAAATAATTAAAAATATTTATAAACCACCGCCACGCCGCGCACGGCGGGATAACGGATTTTCGGCTTTGCTCACACGCTGTCGATAACCGAGACGAAATAATTCTCCGGCACCGAGCCGAACAGAAACGCGTCGATAAGCCCCTCGCGCTTCGCGCAGCGCACTTTTTCATTCAAAGACTCGTCGTTTTCGTCATCCACAAATAAAATTATCCGGCAGTCGGGCGTGCTGTTCTTCACCTTTTCGCGTATCGCCATTCTCTGGTCAAACATCCACGGGGCATACGCCTTCACCTCCATCAGCAGCACATCGGGTCTGTGCATCCTGCACCATTCGGCGGTCGAGTCCGGCGATTCGGAGATTATTATCTGACAGTCATCCAGTTTCTGCATTAGCATCCGCTCCATGTTGTGCGCGTGGATGCTGCTTTGAATATCCAAAACGATTTTCTTCATTTTCCGTGCTACCGTCCTTTCCGTATACAAAGGGATTCTACACTTTCTATTTTACTGATTGTCGGATTTTTGTCACTGGCACAAGTGCCAGTAACAGACAAAAAATCCCCCCGACCGCCAAGTCAGGGGGATAGATTAAGCTATAAACTATTCATCTTTCAGAGTAGTCACCATGAGCTTGTTTTCAATCGCTGTTGCGACCAGCGCCTCGCGGTTTTCAAACCCGCCTTTTTCCACCATATCGTCGAGATTCCACCGCACGCCGTTTTTGGAGATTCCGAATTTGTCGGCTATCTCCTGATAAGTGAGCCCTCGGATATACCACCGCAGGATATCGAGCTGGCGGGGCGAAAATGAATCCGACATAGTGCCCTCCATCTCCACCGCAGGCGAGGTGCACGGGAACACCCTTTCGCCCGCGAGAGTGCGTTTCACCACGTCTAAAAGCTCCGCCGTGCCGTGATCTTTGTACCAGAGACTGTCCGCCGCGCCGGTTTTTGCTCTCGCCAAAACTTCGGGATCGACGAGCGAGGTGACGACCACGATTTTGATATTCGGAAACGCTTTTTTGATTCGCTCGGCGGCGGCAAGCCCGGAATGCTTATGCTGGGTCTGCACATCCATCAATATAAGTTGAACATCGCTGCCGCAGTGCTTCTCGGCTTCAAAAGCGTCGCGATAAATGCCGACGAGCCGGAATTCGCCGTCCGCGTTCAGGCGCTCGGTGAAGTGCTTTTGAATATAGAGATCGTCCTCTACAAGCACGGTGTTTATCATAGGTCGTTCTCCTCTCCCGGAACGGTTATCAGCAGCGCAAAGCGCGGCTTGTATGCGGTGTACATCTCGCCGCCCGCCGCCTCTATACTGCGGCGCAGGGACGACAGCCCGCTCCCCTCCTTTATCGGCTCGGCGGGCACGACGCCGTTGTTCGTCACGGTGATATCATAAAGACCGTTTCGCTCGGCAATGCGGATATATATTTCCGTGCCGCCCGCGTGTTTTATGCAGTTTGTCACGCACTCCCTCGCGGCGGCAACTGTCAGCTCCTCGGCTGTGGAATCGGGCGGCAGATAGCCCTGTACCTTCACTTTCACGCCGAGTGTTTCCGCCGTCTGCTTCACTTCGTCCATCGTGCCATGCGGTTTGGCGCGGTCGCTCTTGAGCACCCCGACAGCCTCCTGCAAGGCTTCGATTTTTCTCTCCGTATCCTCGCCGCTACCGATTATATCACGTATAGTGAGCAGACTTCTGCCGATGGTGTCATGGATATATATTTTCAGGTCGAGGCTCTCTTTCTCTTTGATGTCGTCCGCCATGCGTTCGTACATCTTTTGGAGCTTGCGGTTGACCTCCTTCAGCTCCGCGTTGATTTTCATCTGGCGCAGGTTGCCGTTATAAAGCTCGGTGACATTGTGCGCCGTCATCTGCTGCCAGCGGTTGCTGCCGTCAACGGTGATGTTCTGTGTGCGGAACTGCCATACAGTATTATCCGGCAGTATATAGCAGCCGTCCTTTACCGTAACGGTTTTGGCGGGCTGTTCCAACGCGTCTTCCAGATCTTTTGCAATCTGCAGCTCATGGCCGCTCAGCGCAAACGACAGGCGGCGCATACGGTTGTTGCACAGGATCATGCGCCCGTCCGGGTCGGCAAAGCAGATACCCATCGGGAGCTTGTCGGTCGCCTCTTTAATCGAGGACGGCGAAAGCTCGCTTATGCGGCGGCGATACTCGCGCGGAAAAGCTATTGCAAAATGCAGCGCTGCAAGTACAATCACGGCGGCGAAAATCAGCCACGGCGCGCCGAGCAAAAACGCGTCTTTACCCTCGTAGGGGTCGCCCCGGGTCACCGAGAGAAGAAGAGTCAACAGAATCACAAAGTGAACGGCGCAGGGCAGACTGCGCAGGGGCATCCTGCTCCTTATCATCTGATACAAAAACAGTCCCAGCTCCAAAACCGCCTCGCAGAAAAGCAGTAGCGGTATCGCCGTCTGCCAAAAGGCGGAGAGGGAAGAAAATGCACTCATTTCGCGGCACCTCCCTCGGGGCAGAATACGATATGCTGATATCCGTCCTCCGCCTCATATTGAGCGTTGAATTTATCGGCGAGCGCCGACAGACTTGCTTCGCACTGCACATTTAAAGACAGGCGAACCGAGCCGACATCCGCAAGGCTCACTTGAATACTTTTCAGGCTTTCGAGGTCGGTTTCAATAACAGTCTCGTAAAAATCGAACACCGCCGCGGCAGCTCTGCCGGAGAGCATGGAAACAGCGAGATCTATATAGAGTGTGCTGCGCACATCTAATAATTTCAGCGTTTGAAGCGACTCGGAAAAAGCGCGCTCCAGCTCGCCGACCGATACTTCGTAGTCGCGGTCGGTCAAAAGCGTCAGGTGCTTGCGGCGTTTGATATAACTGCACAGCACGGCAATCTCGGCGAGCAAAACTTTTGCCCGCTCGGGGTCAGATTTTGATTTTTTCTGATACTCCCCGGTCAGCTCGGATATGCGGTCGATCTGACGCTGGGTCGCCGACTGCAGCAGATCGTAGAGGCGGTTCTGTTCCTCCACCTTGCGGTGCTTCGCCTCGCGCTTGTATTCATATCGCAGAAGATCGTTTCTCTCGCCGAGCTCCTCCGCAAGGCTCTCCGACTCCGCCTTGACAGCGAGCAGCGCAGACATATCCTCCGTCCAAACGGCATAGCCGCCGCTTATCGGCATGGCGTGAACCGTCAGCCCGTTTTTTCTTGTCACGGGGCTTTGCAGAGCTTTTTTCATGTCATATTTCGGAATAGCTTCCGTATTCAGCGCCGCATAGCGAATGTTGAATTTTCTGTCTGTAATTTCCGCGGAAGTGCCGACGGAAGAGGCAAACAAGTCGGCATAGCGGCTATTTGAATGAATATAGCCGCAGGCGATGCAGGCTTCAAAGCAGAGCATATACATGAAACTCTGGAATGCAGTGACATCGCCGAACGCCGCCTTCACCCACTGCACGCCGGAATAGCTCAGCGCAAGATAGCTCAGCGACACCGCCATCGGGATAGCGGGCCACAGATGCCGTCTGCCGTTTTTCATACGGCATTTGAATATCATAACAATAAGCGCCGCCACCGCGCAGACCACCTGCCAGCCTATGACAGCGAAATACCCGAAGCCGTATCCGTGGTTCATATCCGACCACACGGCAGCATCTACAGGAAAGGTGAAAACAAATTGATGCAGATCATTTGTCAGCACGAGCGCAAGCAGCGCGCCGGAGACGAGCCACAGAACCGCGGTCGCTCCCGGCAGGCGATAGGCGTCGGGCTTGCCGAGGGACATGGCAATAAGCAGCGCGAGCATGGGCACAAACAGCATCGGCAGATAAAATAAATACCATAGATACCGCATTGCATCGGGCTGCCAGAAGATAAAATACTTCGCCGAGCGGAATGTGAACCAGAGAATTATCAGCACCGACACGGCGGTCAGATAGCGCCCGACCTGCCTTTGCACAATACGCTGGCGCACGGAAAGACCCCATACGGCATAAAGACCGATATAGATAAAGCTGCGCAGATAAGAAAAAAGCGTGGGATAAAAATCGCCCCTGCCGACAAGGCGGAACGAATATGCCAGAACGACGGCGAGCGCGACAATGCCGCTCGTCAGGATTTCTTTTTTCCGCTTGTCCGTCATGCCTTTTCCCCTTTTATGCGCAGTGTGTGAGCTCTTAAGTCACATCATAGCATAAAATTTTGAGTTTCTCAACTGCTTATATTTCGATATTTCAGCATGAAAATCCGCAACCAAACACAAAACACGCAAAGGCTGTATCTGCCCTGCGTGTCTTTGGTTCCATATATTACGCATCAATCTCTATGCAGTCTTTGCTCTGCGCGCCCCAGGAGTCGAGCGCGTATATTTTATAATTGTGCTTTTGCCCGTCCGATTTGAGCGTCAGTTCAACCGTTTTGCTCATGTTTCCTATGCCGTTATAGTAATCGCTGAAAAATAATTTTTCTTCTTTGCCGTCAATGACCACTTTGTATGAGTGAACAAAATCATCATCTGCCGCGGCGGCAAACGACAGCGTTATTGAGTCCTTGCCGTTCCTGGCGCTGCATGTCATGTCGGTGATAATCGGCGCGCTGTTTCTCTCTTTTCTGCTCTCAAAGGCGTATCTCCCGTCGTTCTTATACGGCAGCGGCAGCGTCCAGAACATATTGCTTTTCTGCTCCGTGCCAAAATCTGTGCCGTCGAAGCTCATCCTGTGAATTTTGACTTCGTTATTTGTAAACTCCAATATATATCCCATGGGGTTCGCCTCGGGATTCGGCGGAATCGAGCCGTTTTCCTTGCCGCCTTCAAGCTCCGTATACGAAAGCGACTGCGTGGATAAGACAGTATAATCGCCCTGCCATATCGAGCGCTCGTCAAGAATCGAATAGTGGCTGTGCCCGCTGAAAATGACTGCGTTTGGATATTTTGACATCACTTCATTCAGCGAGCTGTCGCCCCAGTCCTCGCTGCCGTAGCAGGTATCTTTGGGCTGGTTGTGCGTCATGACAAATATGGGCTTGTCCGGCGTATCCTTGCTCGCCTTTTCGAGCTCGCGGGCGAGCCATTTTGATATCAGCTTATATCCGCACGACATGCTCCCGTTATTCGGCGACGCGCCGATAAAATGATATCCGTTTACAACATAATGAGTCCACGGCGACTGTCCCAGAACTTTCTTAAAAGCTTTTATATGTGCGTTCGCGGAAAGCGCGGTTCTGAGATGGCGGACATATAAATCGTTTTCTTCAAGTTTTTTTCGTTCGGCGGCAGCTGAGTGTCGGATATGATGCCAACTTTGAAAACATCGCCGCTTGCGCTGAACTCCTCTGTCTTTGTCTTTCCTATAATAACCCTGTCCCCGAAGCAATAAAGAGACACAAAAATTACTCCCGCTATTATCAATATAACTAAAACAACAAGCAAAATAATTGTTATAACTTTTTTCGCCACGCTTTCACCCCTGAAAATATATTCTGCCGAAATTGAAATTTTCGTTACAGGCTATGGATAATATATCATTGAGATTGAGGGAAAGTCAATAGAGGCTGAAGCACAAACATCAATATCAATCGCATAAAAATCCCGCCGACTTATTTGCGCAGCCGGCGGGGTATTTTAATTTTGCTGCAAAATGTCTTCTTTATCGAGCATCGGGTATTTGACAAGTGACGCCGAATCGAGGTTTTCGCGATGCATATCGACTGCGGTAATGCAGCGGTTGTTATAAGTCGTGTAATAATACACGCCCTTGTCCGCGTTGAAGCAGGAGGTGTATATAGTTATCTCATATTTCCCCTCCGCGACCTCGCAGCAGCCGCGCACCTGTTCGACCGCGCCGAGGATATGGAAGAATTGACCGACGCTCTCCTCTTCCGTGCTTCCGGAGAGCGAATTGAGCTTTGTGAATGCGGCTCTGACGAATCTCGACATTGAAGACAAGTCGCCCGGCAGACCGAGTCCGCCCATTCCGCGGCTGTATGCGGCGAGGCTTAATTTGTCTGAAAAGCTGTTTTGGGACTGCTTCGGCGAGAGATTCATATAGTTGTTGAGATTGAACATCTGCATATCAAACGGCGGCTCGTTCGTGAGAACTCCCGGGGCGTTGTCGTATATTTTAAGCCCGCTCTCAGTAGGCTCAACTGTTATCGCGCCGCTCTTGTCCGCGATTATCCAGTGCATTTTCGCCGCAGGATAGCGGCTGTCGAATGTTGTGCCGACGAGGTTTATTTTCTCTATTGCGCTGCGAGCCTGCTCAAGGGTCGCGTATTGGCTGAGCACCCACGGGATAAATTCGAACTGCGCGATGTTCTGCTTGCCGTCCTGCGGCTCTGCATAATGCGCGCTGACAGCGAAATTGAGTCCCGCCATGCCGAGTCCCTTTTCGTTTACGGCATCGTAGTACATCGGATATCCGTCCGAGACATGAGCCGTGCCGATCATAGCATAGTGCTCGTCCGTTCTGCCGCCGTGGCGGAACTCGAGCGGGAACCTGCGCGGCATCACGGTTATCTCCTCGCCGTAAGAGAACTCATAGTCGAGCGTCCTGCCCATATAAAAATCATCGGTTTTATAAGTTGCTGCCGTACACATAATAAGCCTCCCGAAAGTTTCTTCTGCAATTATAGTATACCTGTTCGTCGAAGTTGTAAACACAATGAAAAATATCTGAAAATTTAAAACCGCCGCAGGCACTTTTCTGCGCTTCGCGGCGGAATGTTTATCTTTTGGGTATCTTTTTTCTGATATCGCTCAGGCGGTTGAGTGCTTCATACAGAGTCTCGTCTTTCTTCGCGAAATGCAAGCGGATAAGATTGTTCACGGGCTCGCGGAAGAAGCTCGAACCCGGCACTGCGCCGACTCCGACATCGCGTGCGAGAACATCGCAGAACTCTAAATCCGATTCAAAGCCGAACTCCGAAATGTCGAGCATCACATAATACGCGCCCTGCGGCACGGTGTGTTTTATCCCGATATCATTGAGTCCTTTTATAAATAAATCGCGCTTTGCGGTGTACTTCTCTCTGAGATCATCGTAATATTCGTCCCCGAACCGAAGCCCCGTGACCGCCGCCTCCTGAAGCGGAGCCGCCGCGCCGACGGTCAGAAAATCGTGCACTTTCTTTGCGACTTCAATGATATTCGGCGGCGCGATAATATAGCCCAGCCGCCAGCCGGTTATCGAATATGTCTTTGACAGCGACGAGCAGGAAATCGTGCGCTCCCACATTCCGGGAAGAGAGGCAAAATATACATGCCTGTTCGGCGCATAGACTATGTGCTCGTAGACCTCGTCCGTGATGACAAATGTATCATATTTTTCGGCTAAATCGGCTATGAATTTCAGTTCATTATATGTAAAGACCTTGCCGCACGGATTCGACGGGTTGCAGAGTATGAGCACCTTGGGGTGCTGTTTGAACGCCGCCTCCAGCTCGTCGGGATTGAAATCAAACTCCGGCGGATAGAGCGGCACATATATAGGCTCGGCGCCCGAAAGAATCGCGTCCGCACCGTAGTTTTCATAGAACGGCGAGAAAACAATCACCTTGTCGCCCGGGTCGGTCACGGTCATCATCGCCGCCATCATCGCCTCGGTACTGCCGCAGGTGATGACTATCTCCGAATTGGGGTCGATGCTCCTGCCCATGAACTTCGACTGCTTCTCGGCGAGCGCCTCTCTGAAATTCTGTGCGCCCCAGGTTATCGAATACTGGTGATAATCCTCGTGCGCGACCTCGGCGAGGCGGTCGAGTATTTCTTTGGGCGGGTCGAAATCCGGGAATCCCTGCGACAGATTGACCGCGCTATACTGCAGCGAGACGCGCGTCATTCTGCGGATGACCGAATCGGTGAAATTTTCTGTTCTGCCGGAAAGTTCAGGCATGTTTTCTCCCCCTAAATGCTGCGTTTTGAAATATTATACCGCAAGTCTGGCCGCTCGGGCAACCGACAAAACAAAGAAAAGCAGCCGGGAAAGCCGACTGCTTTTGTATACTTTTCTGTTTTACTTCGCGTTGACGATATCGATCTGGTTCATATAGAGGTCGATATAGCTCTCTGTCTTCGAACCGAGCAGAGTGCTGTGGTTCGCGTTCTCCACAACGGGATAGACATACCACACGCCGCGCTCATATGCGCCCTTGTGGTCAACGATAAATTCGTGCTTCTCGCCCTCGGGATAGAGTGCGCTCTTGACGGGCACTGCGCCGTCGTTTCTGAGCCAATCGCCCTCGAGCTTGACGCCGTCAACCGTTATTCCGGCTATGTGGCCTATAAGCCAGCCCGTGCCCGCCATGCTGCCGAGCACATCGGTCGGGTTCTGGAATCTGCCGTCCGCCGAAGGCTCCGTGCCGCAACAGGCGTAGGAGAAATAATATACGTTCTCAACAGCGCCTATCTTGGCGTTGAGCTCCTGCGCGCCGTGAAGCGTGAGGTCATAGAGGCAATTATCGTTCGAGAGGGCATAGTTCAAAATGCCACAGAGATTGAAGCTCGCCCTGCCCTCGCCGGGAGCGCGGGTCAGGCCGAACTGGTCGAGCTTGAGGTCAAGGTAGTTGCTGCCCGCCATACCCGCGACATTGGCAATCATAGCGGCGATATACTCGCCGTGATAAACGGCAATGCCGAAATTCGCGCTGACTGTGCCGTTATGCGGCGCCGCTATCGAGATAACGGAGTTTACATAATCGCCCTTTCCGCCTTTGAAGAACTCGGAGACGTCGTCGCCCGCCGCGACCTCTTCGGGCGCGCCGTTTGCGAGAATATAGGTGAAGAGTCTCGTCGTTGCGCCGCCGAACGAGTGGCCGAAGAGATTTATCTTGATGATATTTCCGTTCTTGTCGGTCTTGCCGAAGGTGTCGATAAGAGCTTTGCCGACAAACGAACGGCCGTAGCGCGCATGGTTATGCTCTGCGGAGTGAGCCGCGCCGTAGTCAACGACCGTACCCGCAAGCTGGGCATAGAGCTCGCACGCTCTGTCCCATGCGCTGCTGAGCGGACCGACGGAGGCCGCGTGGCAATCGTATCCGCGGGCATTGAGCGACTTCATCAGATCCTCTTTATACTGCATACCCCAGTATGGCGTGACGGAGTTGAGCTTGTCGTTGTCTCCGTAGCCGAGGATGCCGTGGACGAAGATGCAGGGATATTTGTAAGAATCGGCCTTTGCGTCGGCAAATGCAAGGGAAACGCCCGCGCTGAAAACGAGAACCAGAGCGAGAAGTATGCTTGCCGCGCGTTTAAAGATGTTGCGTTTTGTCATTGTTTCACTTCCTGTGTTATTTTTTAAAGCCACAGAAATATTAGCATAAAACGGCGCTGCTTTCAATATTTAATCGAAAAATTATGTTAGAAACACATAAAATTATTTCGCGCCGTCCGAAAGCTTTTTCAACGCACGCTCGTCAAGGAGGTTCACCGTGATGAATTTTCCGCCGCAGAACACCGCCCAGTTATTGAAAACGCAGGGCAGATTCTTCGCCTTTTCGAGCGAGTCGACCTCGATAAAATCTGCATTTATTCCGTTTTCTTCGCAGAATTTACGGTTCGACTCGATGCGCCCGGGGATAAATGGGCACTGGGCGTCATAATAGACGGTCAGTTTTTTGCTGTCTATTGTCTCTTTCTTCGCATTTTCGGCAAAGCGCGGCTTTGTTCCGTCGAAAGATAATGCCAGCAGCTCATAGCCGTTCTCAGTCTCATCGACCGTCTCGAATCCGAACTTCTTCGCAAACGACTGGTCGGAGAGCCACGCTTTCTGCTTCTTCGCGCCGAGCATACAGACTCCGGATTTACCCTGCGCCTTTGCGTCGGCAATGCAGGATTCCATCAGCCGCCTGCCGTAGCCCTTGCCCTTGTTCTCGCTCAGAACCCACAGGCAATATATATAGATGTAATTGTCGCCGACTATCGGCACCCACGCACTCTCGAGCGGCGCATATTCGATAAAAACGCACGCCTTTTCATCGAGCTTTCTGAAAACATGACCCTCGCCGAGGCGGTCTTTGAGCCATGCGCGCTTTGTCTCGACGCCCGGGTGCGGCTTCTTCGTGCGTATAATACAGCAAAGATGCTCGCTGTCGATATTCTCGGGCGTGATATCGATAAACCTGTCAGACATAGTACCCTCCAAAAACATAAGCCGGTGCGGACATAAAACGCCTGCACCGGCTGTGCACAAATCAATAGTATCTTATAACCGCGACAACCTTGCCCAAAATCGAAACCTCGTTGACGATTATCGGCTCATAGGTATCGTTCTCGGGCTGGAGACGGAAATGACCGTTTTCTTTATAAAAGGTCTTGACCGTAGCCTCGTCCTCGATCATCGCAACGACTATTTCGCCGTTTCGCGCGACGGGGGTCTTCTCGGCAATAACGAGGTCGCCGTCGAGTATGCCCGCCTGGATCATACTCTCTCCCCTGACCTTCAGGGCAAAAAGAGTCTTGTCGCTCGTGGTGTGACCCGAATAGGCAACGGTGCCCTCAATCTGCTCAAACGCAAGTATCGGCGCACCGGCGGTAACAGTACCGACGATCGGGACATTTGTAACAACATTGTCCTCCCTGCCCAAAATGCGGATAGTGCGCTTCTTGAGCGGATCGCGCTGAATATAACCCGCCTGCTCGAGCGCATCAAGATTCGCCTGCACGGAGGAGGTGGAGCTAAGTCCCACCGCCGCGCCTATCTCACGCACCGAAGGCGGAACTCCGTCCTGCGAGCGTTCGAGGAGATATTCGTATATTCTTTTCTGAGTTTTGCTTATGTCTTTCAAAGCACGTCACCCTTTCAAGATATCTGCATGACTTACCTGTTTTATTATAGCACATAGTTTTTGAAATTGCAAACATTTGTTTGCTGAAATTTTTATAAATTTTTCGCGCGGTTTTTCTGCCCAAAGACCGGTATTTTAACACATTTTTGTTGTATTTTAGTTTTGCGCTGTAGTATAATTTATGTAATAACTATTCGTTTGGCAGAAATTTTAAGTGAACATTATTTTTTACAGGAGATGTATATCTTATGCCAACCGTAAAAGCCAAGAGCAAGGCGCTCCCGAGAGCCGACTTTCCGGAACAGGTCGGCGTGTCCTCAAAGGCGATATCCGAGCTGCTCGACGACTTCGAGCGCAGCGGGATAGAGCTTCACAGCATCATGATCCTGCGCCACGGGAAAGTAGCTTTCGAGACCTGGAGAGACCCATATGCTCCCGACATCCCGCACACCATGTATTCAGTCAGCAAGAGCTTTGCGTCGATAGCTACCGGATTTGCTATTGACGAGGGACTGCTGACGCTCGACACGAAGGTCATCGATATCTTTCCCGAGTACAGACCGCAGAAATACGACGCGAACCTCGAGAAGATGACCGTGTTCCACCTGCTGACCATGACCGCCGGAAAGGATGTAAGCGTCCTTGAAAACAAGGCGAAGGTCTCATGGCTCAAGAGCTTTTTCGGCGCGCGCTGGGCGTTCGCCCCGGGCGAGGGCTGGAAGTACATCAGCGAAAACTGCTATGTCCTCTGCGCCATAATCCAAAAGCTGACCGGCATGACCGTGCGCGAATATCTCGCGCCGCGCCTGTTCAAGCCTCTGGGCATCAGAGAGAATCCCGCATGGGAGACCGACCCGAACGGTCTTGAGGCAGGCGGCTGGGGTCTGTTCATAACAACAGAAGAACTCGCCAAGGTCATCGACTGCATGAGCCATGGCGGAAAATACCAGGGCAAGCAGGTCATTCCCGAGTTCTGGGCGCGCGAAGCGGGCAAGGCTCAGGCAGACAACTCAAGCAAAAGTTCGAATCAAATCGACTCCTGCGTCGGCTACGGCTTCAACTTCTGGTGCTGCCACTTCCCCGGCTCTTACCGCGCAGACGGAATGTTCTCGCAGTTCGGCATCGTCCTGCCGGAATACGACGCAAATATCATCACCACCTGCAGCGAGGTCTTTGAGCAAAAGACGCGCGACTGCCTGTGGAGACACTTCCCCGAGGGCTTCATCGAACCGAAGGATGAGCCGGAGCAGACCACCCTGCCCATGACGCTCACTCCCCTGCCCGTGCTCACCGCCGGCAGGCGCAATCCCGTGCTCGAAAAGAAGCTGTCATATTCGACTATACATATGCTCTATAACCCCGTGCTCGATGTTGCGGGCTTCCCCGTGAGCGTCCTGCCGACGGCAGTCGTATATATGTCAGCTGACCGCGCGGGCAATATAGACAAGATAAACCTCGACTTCTCCGAGAACGAGTGCCGCTTCACATGGAGCGAGGGAAAAGTCAGGAACACGATAGTCAGCGGACTCGACGGCAAATACCGCAAATCGAAGATGCACCTGGCGGGACTCGACTTCACCGCCGTCTCGTCGGCAAGATGGGAGGATAGCGACACATTCACAATATGGATTCGCGCCAACGAATCCATATCCGAGCGCCGCTTCTCTTTCCGCTTCAACGGCAACAAAGTTACCGTTATCCCGACCTCCTGCCCGGATCTGTGCAACATCGCCGAATCCATCGCGCAGGGCACGGGCGACATGATAGAAAACGAAACGATAGCCGACATCTGCGGCAACATTCTGCGCAGACACTACACTCTGCTCGAGCCAAAGCTGTTTGGCCGCCTGGAGATGAGATAAATGTCAACCTTGTTCAAAATATGCTTCGGAATAGCTGCGGGACTCGAATTCATTTTCGTCCCGTGGTTCCTCAAGGCCTCAAGAAACGGGCGCTGCACAAAATCGCAGATACTCAAAACCATATGCGCGACCCTTTTCGTCGCGGCGGGAGTTCTCGCGAGCGTGATAGCGCAGAACCGCAGCGACTACGCGCACTATATTCTGATAGGGCTTCTGCTCGGCTGGTGCGGCGATTTTCTTCTGCATCTGCCGCCGAAGATGCCGTTCACGCTGAGCGGCGGACTCGCATTCCTCGCGGGGCATGTGTTTTATATATACGCCTACTGCCTTGCGATGAAGCGATATTTTCCCGACGCGCCGTTTTGGGATAAGCGCGAGTTGATAGCCTGCGCGATAATTATAGTTATCGGCGTTGCGGCTATCCGCCTGCTCGGAGTCAAGTTCAGCCCGCTTTATATAATCGGCGTACCGTATGTCGCGATGCTCGCGTTCATGCTCGTCAAGGCGGGTTCGCTCGGCATCAAGGCAGTCAAAGCCGGACTCGACAACGCGGTTGTCATGTGCATCCTGCTCGTCGGCGGCGCGTTCTTATTTGCGCTGTCGGATATGATGCTCGCCGTCAACTCCCTGCGCAAGCCCCGCCCGTCATACGGCTACAAGATAACCTGCATCGTAACTTATTTCACGGCGCAGTTCCTGCTCGCGTCAACAATATTTGTAATTTCCGCCTGACTCAAGGCGCAGACCCGAAAGGAGACAGCATATGCTCGGAACAGGCACATGGCATTTAAAAATCGGCAACATGTTTTATAACGGCGACATCACGCTTCGCGTCTTTGACGACGGCGGCAAATACGGCTTCGAGATAATCGAGCCGAAGATGGCCGCGCCGGAGGTTGAGATAAAGAGACTTTCGACTGCCGGCAACCACCTGTCGGCGACCGTCACGGCGCGCGAACTGCGCGGCAGAGACGCCCAGATCGAGCTCGATTTCACCGACACCTCCGTCAGCGGAAGTGCAAAGGTTCCGCTCATCGGCACAGTGACGATAAAAGAGGGCACGAAAATAGCAGAATAAAGCAAAAAACAGCGACCGACCGCAGCGAATTTCCGTTGCGGTCGGTTTTGTAATTGCGTTTGCGAGATGGACACATATATAAATTGGGGTTGCGGATGTAAATGGCGGCGATAAATAGTTGCATAATATTACAAATCAGCATAATTATGCAGGGGGGCGAATATCATCCGACGGAGAATTTTGTACCATTTTACTGACACGCACCCTGCAAACCATATCTTGAATGCCGCCTAAATAGATTGCGCGGTAAAATTCAATTCACTTCTAAAAAGCACCACAATAATGCGGCAATTTTTAATGCGAAACGGCGGCAGAAAAATCTCTGCCGCCGTTTCGCGTGATATATAGGAGTTTCGTGGTTGTCGTTTTTTGCCGCTCCGAGGGGTGCGCCTCATTGCAGATAAAATAATAGCCTAAGCGTTGTAATTTGTCAAGCAATAATTTTTCACTGGACATTTTATTGTACAGTAAAACTTTTTTCAAGCAGACGCCCGACAGTTTTCTCTGCCGGGTGTCTTTTATATAGGAGATTGTGAGGTGTCTTTTTTCGTGCATACTGAGCTGCACTCTGCACAAACTTAAAGCATATCACGGCGGATTATACGCATACGGAATTGAAGCAACTACATTATGCCATAAATTCTGCCAAAAGTCAATGGCAGGATTTATGGCATTTATAATTTTTCTGAGGTGGTTTGATTGAAGTACCCGAGGATAAGAAACCTGCGCGAGGACAATGACCTGACCCAGCAGCAAATAGCGGACATGCTCTATATAAACCGAAGAACTTATGCCGCATACGAAAACGGGATCAACTCCATGACCCCCGAGACGCTCTGCAAAATAGCGGACATATATCACACGAGCGTCGACTGGCTGCTCGGCAGAACCGACGAATTCGAGCCGTACCCGGAAAATTAATAAAGCATCGCTCCCCTGCCGATAAAAGACAGGGGAGCTTCTGTTATTTCTGATTGTAGAATGTGCAGAACGCCTTGTATGCCATATAGATATCGAGCTTTGCTATCTGCTCGAACGGCGCATGCATCGAGAGCACGGGCACGCCGACATCGACAACATCGACGCCGAGATGCGCAACATACTTCGCGACCGTTCCGCCGCCGCCCTCGTCGACTTTGCCGAGCTCGCCTATCTGCCAGACGATGTTGTTCTCATCGAAGAGCTTTCTGAGCTTGCCGACGAACTCTGCGTTGGCGTCCGATGTGTCAGACTTGCCGCGCGCGCCGGTGTACTTCGTGACAACGATACCTCTGTTTATAAACGAAGCGTTGAGTTTGTCATGGACAGACTGGAATGTGGGATCGACGCCCGCATTGACATCCGCCGAAAGGCACTCGGACGCTCTGAGAACATCTCTACCCTCGAGTCCCTGAGTCTTGGCGAGATCCTCAATGAAGAACTGGAGATAAGCGGAAGAGAGTCCGGTGTTGCCGACGGAGCCTATTTCTTCTTTATCTGTCAGGACGGTAACTGTAGTATAGCTCGGGTTCGGGCAGTCGAGAGCCGCCATGAGCGCGGGATATGCGCAGACCCTGTCATCGTGGCCGTAGCCGCCGATGAGGCTGCGGTCAAAGCCGATATCCGAAACTCTCGATGCAGGAACGAGCTCCAGCTCTGCGGAGAGGAAATCGGACTCGGTGATGCCGTATTTCTCGTTGAGAAGCTTCAGAATATTGAGCTTCACGAGGTCGCTGCCCTCGTCGCTTCTGAAAGGCATACTGCCGATAAGAACGTTGAGCTCTTCGCCCTTGATGACCTGCGAAGCCTTGCGCTCGCCCATGGTGCTGTCAAGATGCGGGAGCAGGTCGCTGATGACGAACTGCGGCTCGCCCTCTTTGTCGCCGATGGAGACAGTTATTTTCTCGCCGTCCGCCTTGACGATAACGCCGTGGAGCGAAAGCGGGACTGTCGGCCACTGATATTTCTTTATACCGCCGTAGTAGTGAGTCTTGAAGAGCGCAATCTCGCAATTCTCATACATGGGGTTGGGTTTGACATCGAGACGGGGCGAGTCGATATGCGCCGCCGCGATTTTCACTCCGTCGCTCAGCGGGCGTGTGCCGAAAACGGCGAGGATAATCGCCTTTTCTTTTACATTGAACCAGACCTTGTCGCCCGCCGAATACTTCTTCGACGAGTCGAACTTCTCGAAGCCGCGCGCCTCGGCGAGCTTCTGCGAAAACGCGGTTATCTCGCGCTCGGTTCTGTTGTCGCTGAGGAAGGTTTTGTATCCCTCGCACCACTCAAACGCCGCGGAAATTTCATCGTCGCTCATTCTCAGCGCGGCGTGCTTAGGCTGAGCAAACAGCTTTTCTCTGAGCTCCTGCGCCGGATTTTTTTCGTCCTTCATTTTATATTCCTCCTATCTTGATTTGTAAAGGGAATTATATATATTCACAGCGCGCATCACTTTGCGCACATAGTGAGCCGTTTCGGGAATCGGAATATCTTTAAGATTCACGCCGTCGGGCGATATATTCTCGTCTTTGAGCCACGAATTGACCCTGCCACGCCCCGCATGATAGGCGGCTACGGCAGTCTCGGCAGAGTTGAATTCATCGAGCAAAAGCCCGAGAAAAAGCGCGCCGTATCTTATCGCAGTCTCCGGGTCGGAAAGCGCATCGTCGCTTAAAGTTTCGCCTGTCTTTGTCTGAAGCCAGTGAAAAGTTTCGGGCGTTATCTGAGTCAGCCCCAACGCCCCCGCCGAGGACTCGGCTTTGGGGTCAAACGAGCTCTCGGTCTTTATGACCGCGAACAAAAGCGTTTTCGGAACATCGTACTGAGCCGAATATTTATCAATATAGTCCTCATATTTCATTGGATAAACGAACCTTATCGCGCCGACAGTCAGCGCCGCCGTTATCCCGCACACCGCCAGCACGAAGCACAGCAGCAGGGCTATGAGCTTGTATCCCGCCCTCTTTTTCATTTTCAGCCTCCGATTTTCAGGCTTTCCAGCGCCTTTATGCACTGCTCCGTCGGGTCGCAGCCGTCGGGATTCTCTATTATTATATCTGAATTGTCCCTGTAATATTTCTCATCGGGCTGGGCGGACATTCTTCTTTCTATTTCATCGGGGTCGATTTCGTCGCGGCTCATGAGTCTCGCCATGCGCTGATTTTTCGGCGCGCAGACGCATATTACGGCGCGGCAGTCGCCGAGAAGTTCGCTCGCAAAGAGCACGGGCGCGTCGAGCATAGCGATTTTATATCCGTTTTTTTCGGCTTCGGCTACGCGCTTTCGAGCGAGCGCGGTTATCGCCGGGTGGGTCACGGAATTGAGCAGATTTGTCTTTTCTTCGCTCGCAAACGCGCGTTTGGCTAACTTGTGACGGTCAAGAGAGCCGTCCGGGAGAACAAGATCATCGCCGAAGAGTCGGGCGAGATCAATAAGCACAGACGAACCGGGTTCGACTATTTCGCGAGCCAGCTTGTCGCAGTCGATAACGCAGACGCCGTGCGCGCGGAAGATATCGGCGACGGTGCTTTTGCCCGAGCCCGTCTGGCCGGTGAGTCCGGCAACATAGATGCTCACAGCTCGATCACCTCAAAGCCTGCCGCTCTGAGCAGGCGGTTGTAGACAGCCATTCCTACGCCGTCGAGCGACGGAAAACGCACAAAGGCAAGCTCCATTTTTTCGTCGTCAACGTGTCTGAGCACATCGAACAGCTCGCGCGCCTGCTCCTCTGGGCTGTCTGCGTGACCGTAGGGATATGCGGGAACGGAAATTTTGTCCTCCTCGCCGTCGAAGCAGACGGCGCAGGTTCTTTCGCTGCGCGGCTCGGCGACGAGCGAAGCGAATTTGTCAAAATCGCCTTTTACGATTATAACATGGGCATTCGGCGAATAATGTTTATATTTCATGCCGGGCGAGAGAACTTTTTCGCCGCTCTCAAGCGCCTTGAAAACAGCCTTGTCTATCTCGACCTCGCCGAGCACTGCGCGAAGCTGATCCGGGGTCACTCCGCCGGGACGCAGGACGCGCGGAACGGGGCAGGCAAGGGTGACAACAGTCGACTCGACGCCGACCGAGCAGCTGCCGCCGTCAACAACCGCGGCGATTTTGCCGTCCATGTCGTTCATAACATGCGCGGCGGTCGTGGGGCTCGGCTTGCCAGATGTGTTCGCGCTCGGCGCCGCAAGCGGGAAGCCGCATTTTTTGATTATCTCGTGCGCTATCGGGTGCGACGGCATTCTTATCGCCACCGTGTCAAGCCCGGCGCAGACCTCGTTCGGGATTAAATCGCTCTTCGGGAGTATCATTGTAAGAGGCCCCGGCCAATAAGCCTCGGCGAGCGCACGGGCGCGCTCATCGAAGTTTTTGACAAGCGGCAGGATTTCATCAATCTCCGCAATGTGAACTATCAGCGGGTTATCCTGCGGGCGGCCTTTGGCGACAAATATGTTTTTGACGGCATTTCCGTCGAGCGCGTTCGCCGCAAGACCGTAGACCGTCTCGGTCGGTATGGCGACGAGCTCGCCGTCTTTGAGCAGGCGCGCCGCCTCATTGAGACCCTTTTCGCCGTCCTTTTCTGTTATAAGCTTTGTTATCATAGAGATTCTTCTTTCGTTTAATCGTCGGTCGATCTGAGCTTTTCGGCGGTGTCTGCCGTGATGAGCGCATCAATCAGCTCATCGAGGTCGCCGTTGAGTATCGCTTCGAGGCGGTAGAGCGTCAGCCCGATGCGGTGATCCGTGACGCGCCCCTGCGGGTAGTTATATGTCCTGATGCGCTCGCTGCGGTCGCCTGTGCCGACCTGTGCGCGGCGCTCGCCCGCGATAGCCTCATTTTGCTTTCTGCGCTCCGCTTCGAGTATCCTCGAGCGAAGTATTTTCATCGCCCTGTCTTTGTTTTTATATTGGCTCCGCTCGTCCTGGCACTCGACGACGGTGCCCGTCGGGATATGCGTGATTCTGATGGCGGACTCGGTCTTGTTGACATGCTGACCGCCTGCGCCGCTCGAACGGAAGGTGTCGATTTGCAGGTCGGACGGGTTTATTTCAACATCGACCTCCTGCGCCTCGGGCAGGACTGCGACGGTGACTGTCGAAGTGTGGATACGCCCCATACTCTCGGTCTCGGGCACGCGCTGGACGCGGTGGACTCCGCTCTCGAATTTGAGGCGGGAATACGCACCCTCGCCGCTTATCATGAAGCTTATTTCTTTGTATCCGCCGAGTTCCGTGGCGTTCGCGCTGAGGACTTCGGTCTTGAAACCCTTTGTGTCGCCGTACATCGAGTACATTCTGAACAGCACGCCCGCGAACAGCGCGGCTTCCTCGCCGCCTGCGCCGCCGCGTATCTCAACGATAACATTGCGGTCGTCATTGGGGTCGCGCGGGAGCAGGAGCAATTTCAGCTCCTGCTGAGTGCGCTCGATATTCTCTTTTGCCTCTTCAAGCTCGGCGCGCGCAAGCTCCTTGAGCTCGGGATCCGTGCCGCTCTCTTCGAGCAGGCTCTTCGCCTCCTCGGCGTTATTTTCCGCCGCTTTATATTCGCGGTATTTTTCAACTATGGGTGATAAGTGCTTGAGCTCCTGCATATATTTTTTGTACAGCTCCATATCGGAGACGACCTCGCTCTTGCAGAGCTCCGCGCTTATAAAATCAAACTTTTCTTCAACCTTTTTGAGTTTTTCGAGCATATTTTCCTCCGAGTGCAAAAACTATTCTTGACCGCCAAAGCGGCGTGAGGCAAAATATGCTAATCCTTCTCGGTACGCTCGATACGTTTTATGTTCTTCTCCGCCTTGACGCGCGGAACCATGACCTCGCGGCCGCAGCCGAGACAGCGGATGCGAAAATCCATGCCGATGCGAAGCACAGCAAACTCGTTGCTGCCGCACGGGTGGTTCTTCTTCATGATGAGCTTGTCGCCCACTCTGACATCCATCGTTCTTCCTCCTTTATCGGACTGTAAATTATTATAACATTATTTTCACATTTTGTACACTGCGGGCGCAAAATTCCGCATATTTTCAAAACGATCGGCTCGCCGCCAAAGCGCGGCGCCGCGAAAGGACTGAACAGACAATGACCTGCTTCAAACCCGAGGGAACACTGCTGCCGACGGCGCAGAACGCCCGGATCCTCAGCTCTCCGACACTGCTCAGGGAGGCATGCAAAAGCGGGACTCCGCTCGAGGGCAGAGCCGTGTTGTGCGACGGCGAGCACAATCTCCATGTTGACCTCGGCTGCATGCGCGGCATAATACCGAAAAACGAGGGTGCGCTCGGAATCGAGGACGGGAGCGTGCGCGATATCGCGCTGATTTCGCGGGTGAACAAGGCGGTTATTTTCCGCATAACCGGGTTCGACACGGATCAGAAAGGCGAAACATATGCCATCCTCAGCCGCCGCAGCGTGCAGGAGGACTGCCGCAGGGAATATCTCTCGTCGCTCGTCTGCGGCGATGTTATCGACGCCTGCGTCACGCACATGGAACCGTTCGGCGCATTCTGCGACATCGGCGCGGGGATAAGCGCGCTGCTGCCCATCGACAGCATCTCCGTCTCGCGCATTCCGCATCCGAACGCGCGGTTTTCGACTGGGCAGAACATCCGCGCAATAGTCAAAAGCTGCGACGAATTGGGGCGCATCACGCTCTCGCACCGCGAACTGCTCGGCACATGGGAAGAAAACTCCGCCGCGTTCAAAGCCGGCGAAACGGTTCCCGGAATCGTCCGTTCGGTCGAGAAATACGGCATATTCGTCGAGCTGACGCCGAACCTCGCGGGACTTGCGGAATACTGCGACGGAGTGAAAGACGGCGACCACGCGAGCGTATATATAAAGAGCATACTGCCACAGCGCATGAAAATAAAGCTCGTCATAGTCGATTCGTTCAGCGCAGACTACCCGCCCGCGCCGATAAGATATTTCACGGACAGCCGCCATATAGATTCGTGGGTCTATTCGCCGGAGGGGTGCGAAAAAGTGATAGAAAGCGTATTTTGCGAAGAAGATCAGATATGAAAAAGACCGGGCGATTTAATCTGAAGTAGTCAATAGTTAGTAGACACAAAAATTCTTATGCCACCAGTTCTGTT